>TARA_R110000751_G_scaffold307866_1_pt1 | contig 204978 bp, 187 predicted proteins | sample TARA_R110000751 | Tara Oceans TARA_R110000751 (sample SAMEA4398001) | marine metagenome | biome: Polar Biome; feature: [MES] marine water layer (ENVO:01000295) within the mesopelagic zone...; material: water (ENVO:00002006), including particulate matter (ENVO:01000060) such... | reverse complement strand
GTAGGTCGGGCCTCGGTAGGTCGGGCCTCGGTAGGTCGGGCCTCGATCGGTCGTACATTGCCCAGTCGGACTTCACTGTATAACCTTTAGGTAAGGTAAAACTTGCCTTTCAACTTTGGCCTTATTAGGCCAAGCTTGCTGTTTTATTCTTTAACTTAAGTCGTATAATTGTCTAAATCTGCATTTTCCAATACAAATCTCATATTACTGGCTACCACATATTTATTTTATTATGGGCAGTTTGGCGTGTTGATGCCCTATCTTGGGGTGTTCCTTGATGGCAGAGGATTTACTTCCAGTGAAATTGGTGAGTTATTTGCGTTAATCACCGTTGCTCGTATAGCGGGCCCCAATTTATGGGCAGTGCTTGCTGATAAATCGGGCAGGGCGCTAAGGGTATTGCAACTTGGCGCTCTGTTAACCTTCGGTACGTTTTGTTTGGTCTTTTTTGTGGATGGTTTTTGGGCACTCACTCTTAGCCTCGCTCTAATGATGATGTTTTGGACAGCAATTTTGCCGCAAATTGAGGGGTTAACCTTAAATTGTGTGTTTGGTCATGCCAGTCGTTACGGTCGAATTCGGTTATGGGGCAGCATCGGCTATATTTTGCTGACTATCCTCACTGGAAAAATGATTGATGTATTTTCTAGCGAAGCGCCTATTTACGTAGGGGCGTTAGTGTTGTTTAGCTTGTTTGTCATTACCTTATTGTTAAAAGCGCCCCCACAAGAAAAAGCAGACAACCTTCAACATGTCTCGATTTGGCATAAAATTAATACTCCGGTGTTTTATGCTTTTTTACTTTCAGTTGCATTGTTACAGCTTAGCTTCGGTGCCTATTATGGTTTTTTTGCCTTATACCTTCTTGATTTAGGTTACAGCGGCCAAGCAACTGGGTGGCTTATTGCCTTAGGTGTGTTGGCGGAAGTCATTATATTTTTACAAGCGGGTAAATTGATTACTTTATTTGGTGTAAAGTGGATTTTAGTGATCAGTGTTTTACTCACAGCGCTACGCTGGTATTTGTTGGCCGTAGCGGCAAACTACCCTGTAATATTAGTGTTCAGTCAAATGTTACATGCCTTTAGTTTTGGCATGACTCACGCCGCATCTATGCATTTTATTCATCACTATTTTGGTCATAAGTTTCAAAGTCAGGGCCAAGCGATTTATATCAGTATTGGTTTTGGTATAGGTGGCGCAGTTGGTGGTTATGGAGCCGGTTATTTTTGGCAACAAGGGCAAGGTGCTGAACTTACTTTTATCTTGGCGGCTGCAGCGGCTGTGTTGTCTGCTGCCAGCTTATTAATTGTTTCTTCTAAACGTATGTAAACTGTTCACAACTGACGTATAAAATTGAATTATTTCAAGTGTTAACCACTAGGCATGGATGTTTTTACTAGATTGATTGATATATAAACAGTTATCTAAGTGTAATTTGTTGCAGTATAGTTGTCTAAAATATGACAAATTTGTGACTAACTTGTTGAAACAAAAAGCCTTGTTGGACCAGTTTTTTTATTAATAGTTGTTGACCTGTCGTATGTTAGATATATACTAGCAATGCTTGAAAGTAAGTTTGATATTTATGTACATTGTTTCGACGTTCCATTGTAGTACCCGGTCTCGTAGCTCATAAGTAATTGCAACACACTTCAGCACAACTAACGTCTCTTAGGGGACACAATTACTCTTGAAAAATATAGGAAAGACTATGTCTGCAACTACTGGTACAGTAAAATGGTTTAACGAATCTAAAGGTTTCGGTTTCATTCAACAAGAAAACGGCCCTGATGTTTTTGCTCACTTCCGTGCTATCACAGGTACTGGCTTTAAAACTTTGGCCGAAGGTCAAAAAGTTGAGTTCACTGTAACTCAAGGCCAAAAAGGTCCTCAAGCTGAGAACATCGTAGTACTTTAATTATCAACTAATTAGAATTCTACAAAAAAAGCAAACCTTAGGGTTTGCTTTTTTTATGCCTGGAGAAAAGCGGCTTTGAGCATAAAAAGAATTTGAACCTCAGAGGAAAAACATAATAATATGCTTTTCTTCTACTCTGTGCAGCGCTCTGTGGTTAAATTTTTAGTCTTTTGTTAATCCTATAATTATTCTGTCAACTCTCCGCGTAAGTTTGCAACTAACTGACGTTTGATATGGTTTGCTGGTAAATTTTTACTGAGCAAATAATGTAATTTAGCCAAGGCCGCTTCTGGTGTCATGTCTTGCCCAGAAACTACACCGACTTCTCGTAATACGTGACCATTCGCATAACCACTCATATTGACTTTACCGCGCACACACTGAGTGCAATTTAATACAATTATGCCTTGCTGATCTGCAACAGATAATTGATTCAATAGGCTGGCATTCTGAGGCGCATTGCCTACACCAAAGCTAAGAAGGATCAGTGCTTTTACTGGTTGCTGTAAGGTGTTTTTAATCACGTCTGTGCTGATACCTGGATACAAAGTCACTATGCCGATAGGTTGAGATTCAATTTGGCTCACATGAAGGTCTTTACTGGAATTTATTCCAAGAATATTTTTGTTTACTTCAATATTAATGCCCGCTTTGAGTAAAGGCGGAAAATTTGGAGAATCAAAAGCGTTAAAACCATCGGCATCAAGTTTGCGGCTGCGATTACCTCTAAATAACTGATTGTTAAAATATAAAGTGACCTCTGCAATAGGATAGTTAGCGGCTATATACAAGGCATTTAATAGATTCACTTGACCGTCAGATCGCAATTGAGCAAGTGGTATTTGTGAACCTGTTACTATGACGGGTTTACCTAAGTCCTCAAGCATGAAAGACAAGGCTGAGGCTGTATAGGCCATGGTATCTGTGCCATGCAAAATAATAAAACCATCATAGTTATGGTAGTTTTGATGAATATCATTAGCTATCTGCTGCCAATCAGAAGGGCTCATATCAGAGGAGTCAATCAGGTGATTGTATTCGTGGATGGTAAAATTAGGCATTTCACTGCGGTGAAACTCAGGCATATTCGCCAAGGTTTCAGATAAAAAACCTGCCGCAGGAATAAAACCCTGAGAAGAAGGGCGCATACCAATAGTGCCGCCTGTGTACGCAATATAAATATGTTTTTTCATATAAGTAACAAATACACCTTAAATTATTATTATTTTTAACTACTGTAACTCTTGCTCTCGATATTAACCAATAATTCCATTATGTTTGGGGTCTGCCAGTTAGCTGAATCATGGCATAGGTTTGACAGACGGGCTTGATGAAGGTCATTACGTGAAGCGTTTAATGATGATCAACACTACTTTGGGCGATGCAGGTTTTCAACAGAATAAATTTAACAAACTCTTTTATTCTGACTGATACTCTAATCTGAAGAAAGTTTTAGTAACCAAATAGAAACACCTATCAATATCGGTAGATGTTTTTTATATTTATAAAACCGTTTTATTTTCTAGTGATAATTTCTACGATAAAGTGGACGGGATCCTGTCTTGTAGTTATCAACAGTTATTATGACCCCAATCACCATTCAGATATCAATTAGCTTAGTTATATAGATATTAAATTTATATGGAAAAATCAGTTTTCATATCTAATACAAAAAAATTGTTAACCCCCCGTTAATACCCTGTCAAAACCCTGTGTTTGTGCACTAGCGCTGTTGTATATGTCCTATTTAATAGTATATATTCCCAACCAGAATGAAAAAACCAAAATACTCCAAAGTGACTTTAGATAACTATACTTTTGCATTAGGAACAGGATGAAATTAAACGCTTTAAATTCATCCACATATCACGCTTTTAATGACTTTGAACAGCTATTTAAAATAGTTTTTAACCAGCAATCGCAATTTATGGTGCTACTGACTCCTGAAGGTATAGTACTAGAGGTAAATGAATTTGCGTTAACATCTCAAGGTATTACCCGAGAGGATTGTATCGGAAAGCTATTCTGGCATTTGCCACCATGGTGTGATTTTTCTGAATCGAGCGATATTTGGAAACAACGATTAGATGACGCTTCAAAGCAGCAAGAAGCTTTAATAACTGAAGATGTTTTTCAAGCTGAGGGGGGCACGATTCATTATCTAGACACATCTACCACTGCCAACTACGCATCCAATAAGAGTGATCTATCAGGCTATATTATTCAGTATATAGATACGACAAAACGTCGCCTCAAAGAAAAAAAGATACAAGAAAGTGCCAGCCGATTAGAACGTGTTCTGGAACAGTGCCATATCGGTATCTGGGATTATAATCATATTGACAACTCTTCTCATCGCTCCCTGACACATGATCAAATATTTGGTTACGATTCATTGATCCCTGAGTGGAACTACGAGATGTTTCTTGAACATGTCATCCCCGAAGAACGAACCGCTGTCGATAACAAGTTTCAACAAGCAATAAAGAATAAAACAGATTGTAATATTGAGTGTCAAATTCGTCGTAATGACGGTGAAATACGTTGGATTTTAGCTTCAAGCGGCCATGCGACTGATTTAACAGGGCGCGCTAATTTAAGAGCAGGAACAATACAAGATATTACTGAACTAAAACAATCTGAGTTAAATAAATTACGCCACAGCGCAGAGCTTGAAAGTTTGTTTAATGCCTTACCCGATGTTTATTTTCGGATGACTCTGGATGGAACCATTCTAGATTATCGCGCGCCAATTGAAGATGACCAATATACAAAAACCAAAGATTATATTGGTAAAAAAGTTCAAGGTGTTTTTCCCAAAAATATTGCCCAGTTATATCAATCAAAAGTAGATGAGGTAGTAGTCTCAGAAAAAACAATTGTTTTTAAATACCAGCTGATTATTAATACTAAAGTCATGCATTTTGACGCACGTCTCAATAAAATCCCTCATAATGATCAGCTGATTTGTGTTATTCGAGATGTAACAAAAGAAGCAGAATCAAAAGAATCTTTGGTAGCCAGTGAGCAATTATTTCGTAGTATTTTTGAACAAGCGGCAATTGGCGTTGGCTTGGTAAGTGTTACCAAAGGTACGTTCATTCGCATCAATCAACGGTTTTGTGACATGCTCGGCTATAGTGTGGAAGAGATGTTAAATGAAACGCACTTTAAAGTATTTACCCATCCAGATGACTTATTAAAGAGTGTTGATAATCGTGAAAAAATACTCAGTGGTCAACAACGTGAAGTCACCATAGAAAAGCGGTATCTGCATAAATATGGTCATACTGTTTGGGTTAAACTGACCATGTCTCCTACTTGGAAGATTGGAGAGCATCCTCAGAACTATATAGTGGTTGTTCAGGATATTAGTCTACGTAAGAAGGCTGAAGAAACGCTTAAATTATCCTCTCGAGTATTTAGTGATACCCATGAAGGGATCATGATTACCGACGCACAACAGGTTATTGTCGATGTTAACCCTGCCTTTGTCAAAATAACCGGTTATAGCCATGATGAAGTTATTGGGGAATCACCTAGAATTTTAAGTTCTGGCAAACAAAGTCCGCAGTTTTATGCACAGATGTGGAAGTCAATCACTGAACAAGGTCATTGGCAAGGCGAAGTATGGAATAGGACTAAGCAGGGCGAATTGTATTCTGAATTACTCAACATATCCTCATTGACCAATGAGCATGATGAAGTCACTCATTATGTCGCTGTTTTTTCTGACATAACCAGTATCAAGCATCAACAAGATAAACTAAATTTGATGGCTCATTATGATGTACTCACTAATTTGCCGAATAGGACTTTATTTATAGACCGCTTTCATCAAGCTATTGCCCATAGTAAACGTACCGGGCATAAACTCGCGGTGTGTTTTCTTGACTTAGATGATTTTAAACCCTTAAATGATACCTATGGTCATGAGGCTGGAGATCGTTTATTAATTGAAGTGGCAGAGCGTATCATTGGCTGTATTAGGGAAGAAGATACGCTGTCTCGCCAAGGTGGGGATGAGTTTGCAATATTACTTAATGATATTGAATCAGCATCACAATATGAAACAACTATGCAGCGTATTCATCAAGCGTTAGCGCTACCTTATTTTATTAATGGTGTTCAACATAATATTACTGCTTCTAGTGGTGTGACTTTATACCCATCAGATAATGCCGATATAGATACCCTGTTACGTCACGCTGACCACGCCATGTATCAATCTAAATTGGCGGGGAAACATCGTTCTCAATTGTATAACCCTGATTCAGACAAACGTATTATTCAAAAGAATCTACAATTAGAAGAAATTGAGCAGGCTTTAGTGAATAGTGAATTTCGACTCTACTATCAACCTAAAGTTAACATGATAACTGGAGAGGTGTTTGGGGTTGAAGCCTTAATACGTTGGTTCCATCCTGAAAAAGGATTGATACCCCCACTAGATTTCTTACCCTATATCGATGGCACACCATTAGAGAGTAAAATTGGGGAATGGGTTATCAATGAGGCCTTACAACAACTTGATAATTGGCAACGACAAGGTATTGAAATTGAAGTGAGTGTGAATATTTCATCAAACCATTTACTCTTATCTTCATTTTTTGTATCCCTTGAAAAGTCCTTAGCTGCACATCCAAATATTGCTCCTCGATATTTACAATTAGAAATATTGGAAAGCTCTGCTTTAGGTGATCTAAATGCAATTACGCATATTATCGAAACATGCCAAAACCTATTAGGCGTTAATGCTTCTTTGGATGATTTTGGTACGGGTTATTCTTCGTTGACCCATCTAAGAAGTTTACCCGTTAATACAATTAAAATTGATCAAAGTTTTGTTAGAGACATGCTTGATGATCCAAGTGACTATTCCATCATTGATGGGGTGATTTCTTTGACAAAATCATTTAACCGTAAAGTTATTGCGGAAGGCGTAGAAACAACTAATCATGGTCTCATGCTAATCCTTATGGGCTGTGAACTAGCTCAAGGTTATGGAATAGCAAAGCCTATGTCTGCAGCAGATTTATGTCGGTGGCTAAATAACTATATTCCTAATGAACAATGGCTTCTTTGTGGTAATAAGGATTTTAATAACAAAGAAAGTAGCCTCGAAATATTCAAACTAATTACTTCCCATTGGCAACAATGTATCAGTTCAAAAATTGCAGCGCCACAAGATGATGTTAAGCCTTGGCCTATCATTGATAGCAAGGTGTGTCATTGTGGCAACTGGATCCGTTTGAAAACACAAGAACAATTATTTGAAAAGGAATTTATGTTGCAACTTAAACATGCTCATCATGATATCCATACTATTGCTCAACAAATGCAGCGCCAATATCAATCAGGAAATATACAAGCCGCACGTACTGATTTAGTGAATTTCGATTTGGCTTTTGGTGTTATGAATAAGATCATAGCGCTCTTAAGCCGATAACTTAATGGCATTGGCATGTCTCATTTAAATTAGTCATTGTACGCATTTAAATTACATGGCAATCGTTGGTTTATGCCTTAGTTTAGGTAAAATAAAATGTCATTTTTCGACTATTAATCACCTGTTTCCACGTAAGTCAGAATACAAGACTAGCGCCTCCAGCTATTTTGCAAACCAGACTAGTGTTGAATTGTAGATAATATTGGCTTTCACAAATCACTGTGCATCTTTAAATCAATATACACGTATGGACCCTCATTTTGTAAGGGCGCTAATTTAGTTCCCTGTTTAGGAGAAATAATAGAAAAAGGTAAGCACTACCAAAGAGGAGTGCTTACCCCATACTGTTTTTAGAAAAAACCTAAAGGATTGGTGTCATAGCTAACCAATACATTTTTGGTTTGTTGGTAGTTTCCAATAGCCATTTTATGAGTTTCTCGACCTACACCAGACTTTTTATAACCACCAAAGGCTGCATGAGCAGGGTATGCATGGTAACAGTTTGTCCAAATACGGCCTGCTTCTATTTTTCTTGCTAGGTGATAGGCGCGGTTCATGTCACGTGTCCATAAACCTGCACCCAAGCCAAACATACTATCGTTAGCAATTGCTAGCGCTTCGTCTTCAGTTTTAAAAGTAGTGACTCCCACAACAGGTCCAAAAATTTCTTCTTGGAAAACACGCATGTTATTAGAGCCTTTAAGCAGTGTGGGTTGGACATAAAAGCCTTTACTATAAGGACTGGTTAAGTTGGCACTGCCTCCACCAGTTAGTACTTGTGCTCCTTCTTTACGGCCAATATCAATATAGTTTAAGATTTTTTCATATTGTTCGTTTGATACTTGAGCGCCTACTTGGGTATTTACATCTAACGGGTTGCCACGAACAATACTATTGGTACGTTCAATTACCATTTCCATAAAAGGTTCGTAGATATCTTGCTGAATTAACGCTCTAGAGGGACAAGTACAGACTTCGCCTTGGTTAAAGAAAGCCAATACTAGTCCTTCTACACATTTACTTAAGTAGCTATCTTCATAATTTAGAATGTCGTTAAAGTATAAGTTAGGCGATTTTCCGCCTAACTCTACAGTGGAAGGAATAATATTTTCAGCTGCACATTTTAATATTTGGATCCCTACAGGGGTCGAGCCAGTGAAAGCGATTTTAGCAATTCGAGTACTACTGGCTAATGCTTGACCGGCTTCTGCACCAAAACCATTGACTATGTTTAATACTCCTTCAGGTAATAAATCACCTATTAATTCCATCAGTACTAAAATAGAAGCGGGCGTTTGTTCCGCCGGTTTTAATACGACACAGTTACCTGTTACTAAAGCTGGGGCGAGTTTCCAAGCAGCCATTAAAATAGGAAAATTCCAAGGAATGATTTGACCCACAACCCCTAAAGGTTCATGAAAATGATAAGAAACAGTATTGCTGTCTATTTCACCTAAACAACTTTCTTCTGCGCGCATACAACCGGCAAAGTATCTAAAGTGATCGGCGGCTAAGGGAATATCTGCATTGAGTGTTTCACGAACGGCTTTACCATTGTCCCAGGTTTCAGCCACGGCTAATAATTCTAAATTTTGCTCTATACGATCGGCAATTTTTAACAAAATATTTGAACGGTCAGTGATTGAGGTTAAACCCCATGCAGTTTTGGCCCGATGGGCCGCGTCTAATGCTAAATTGATGTCTTCTTCTGTCGATCTTGGGATCTCACAAAATTTTTCGCCATTTACAGGGCTGATGTTATCAAAGTATTGCCCTTTAACTGGTGCTATCCATTGCCCTCCAATAAAATTTTGATATTGTTTTTTAAAGGTGATTAATGAATCTGTTGTGCCTGGTTGTGAATAAATCATAGGAATGCCTCTTTAATACGATAATTTCCGGTTGTTAAAAAAAGTTTAATTAAATGATTTTCAACTGTTAATATATTACGTAAGTTAAAAAGTGAGTTGTCTGAGAGTCCATTTTGCTTGTATGACAATCCTAAATTGTTTAACCAAGGGATGTTATATGCGTAATAATGCTCTAGCGGGCAAGATTGGATTAGATCGCCCACAGAAATTAGTCGAAAACAGAGTTAGTTTTGCTGGGCCCCATTCTGAATTGAGTATTTACGATACTTATTTACCCGTTGAAAAAGTCTTACTGCATTCTTCTGGCTTGTTATATTGCGGTATGATCCAAGGTAAAAAAGTATTACATAGTGCCCATCCTGTTATTGGAGGGGCTGAGTCTATGGATTTCGTGCCAAATCAATCCTTTGTTATGGCGCCAAGTTCATCTGTTGCGATTGATTTTCCCGAAGCCAAAATCGATACTCCCACCCGTTGTTTAACCGTTGAAATAAGCCCCGAACGTATTGCTATGATCACTGATAGACTTGATCAACAATTGGGCGCGCCTTTAACCTTAGATAGTTGGCGGGTGTTGTCAGGAAATCACTTACATACGCAACATTCACAAGGCACTCAGTTATTACTCGAGCGGTTATTTAATAGTTTTGTTGAAGACGACAGCGAGCGAGATATAGCCATAGATTTTGGCGTTTCAGAATTGGTCACACGTATTTTTAAGCATCAAGCCCGAGACTTTTTATTAAGTGACAGCCAAGAAAATTCAGATAAAAACGGCTTGCAGGCCAGTATTCATCATATCAAAACCCATTTAGCTGAGCCTTTAGATATTGATTGTTTATGCAAAATTGCTTGCATGAGTCGTTCACGATTTTATCGAGCCTTTAAACAAAAAGTCGGCTGCTCGCCTCTTAATTTACAACAGTATTTACGTGTAGAGACTGCCGCAAAGTTGCTTAGAACAGGTTCTTCAGTAAGTGATGTTTGCTTTTCGTTAGGATTTGCTAATTTAAGTCACTTCAATCGCCGTTTTCAAGAGCAATATGGTATGGCACCTTCTGCATTTTCAAGGGGACAGGCTAGTCATTAAATTTACTCAGTGAGTATAGGTAAAATAAAAGGTCATTTTTCCTAAATTCAAAATCCATGATTCCGTATATTTTCCATATTGACATCTATTTCATATTCTTAAGGGAATGAAAGTCGGTGATTTTTCGTCTATTAAAAAATTGTTTCTTCTTAATTCAGAATTCAAGACAAGCGCCTCCAGCTGTTATGCAAACCAGTTTTGCTCATTATGATGAACGGTTTTTATTTAAACAGACTTATCTGAGGCGATGCTCGACTTTGAAGGGAAAAAATTCAACGACTTCGTCATTTTTTGTATTTAGGTGACTGAGTATCTTTTGGAACACAAATGGATGTTCATTTGCCACATCCCTGTGCCTTATCCTTCGGGCAGCACTATCCAGCTGTTTAGTCTTTTTTTTGGGGTTGGTGTTATTGTCACGCGGTGCCGACCGTTTAGTGCAAAGACACCATAACAAATTCATCCGGAATGTATCTGGACATCCATAGGATGCCCTAAAGATTTAACATGATAGATATTAAAGTAAACCTATTTGTTCTGGTTCCTTTCCCCAATAATAACTATATTTATATGTGCTTTTTCTCCCTGATCTCTGTGGTTTCATTCTTTTTTACTTTAAACAATCTTCGGAATGATAGGTATTGGTACTAAGGATCGAACCAGTTTTTCAAGCATTTCTTGTTTATTGATTAAGAACCTCAGGGTACAACTTTCTGGCCGGGCGGTTTTCGAATTCTTTTATCAATTGGTTAAACAGCTTGCCCTCTATCATGCCATCAAGTGAGGTAAGCACTTCTTCTAAGTTGTTGTCGTTAGCACGACAACAGTCTTGATAGAGGCTAATCAATTGAGTCAGGCCGATGTTATGTTGTTGCTGTAGTTTGCTATCTGCTAACACAAAAAAATAGGCGCTGCCCCAATAGGCGGCGGGGTATTGTTTGTTGTCCATTAACCTTCTGGCAATAGAAGCGGCCGTTAAATCACTGTTAAACCAACGTAGATGTGGATTGATTTTGCTACTATAACGTTCTTCCAACGTCCCTTTTAATATCCCTGCTTGCGCCATAATTTGATATTGCATATAACTGGCAAAACCTTCTGATAACCAGCGATATTCTGATCCCAAATAAGGTAGCGCCATGTGGGCGAGCTCATGATAAATAGTCCAGTCATCGACAAATTTTGTCAGCCCAAAGCGGGTGTCTACATGAAAGTGTACGCTGCCTTTTTTGTCTCGCCGGGTATATGCCCAAGGTACAGGTTGATTGGATTTTCTGGGGTAGACATGTAACCTTAAAGGTGTGGGGTAAATGCCTAGTGTTGCACGAGTGGCATTGACACCTTGGCTCAGCCAGCTTTGCAGCATATTGGCTTGTTCTTCGTTAAAGGCTGCTAATCCATGGACACTAAATTGATCAGTGGTGACCGCTCTGCTTTGCATCGCGTTGAGTACTAACAATAAGCAGAGGTTTAATTTAATCCATTTTAATGCCAAGGGTTGGTTCATAGTGAGCCTAAGAGCGCAGCGTATCGTGAAAAAAATCAATCGCCATTTTATACATTTGTATGGCTAGTGCTGCGTCGTACCTTTCGCCCTCATCACGCATAAAAGCATGCTGCGCGTTCACTTCATGCCAACTAAAGTCGCATTCATTTTGACTCAGTGTTTGGTGAATCAGTATTCGACCTTGCGCTGAAACGTGAGGGTCTTGTTTACCAAATATTAGTACCATTGGGCACTTGATATCGCCACTTCTGGTAAGTGAGTCGTTGCCGTCTTCGCATGGCAGGGTATTTGAGTGTATATCGGTTGGGTATAAACAAAATGCGCCAGACACTTGCGGATTCAAGGCTGCTCTAAAGGCAAGGTGACCACCAATACAGACCCCCATCACGCCAACTTTTCCTGTGCAATAAGGCTGTTGCTCAACAAACTCAACCATGGCTTGGGTGTCCGTGTCGTGATCTTCCAGTGGCTTAGCAAATTTGTCAGCGTTGCCTTTGTCTTTTCCGGCATCGTCATAGGCCAGTACTGTTCCCAGGGGATTGAGTTCGTGGAAGATTTCAGGCACTAATACTACAAAACCATGACCCGCTAATATTTGTGCACTACGGGTAATGGGGCTGGTTTGTTGGAATATTTCAGAGTAGAAGATAATCGCTGGAAAGTTACCTTCCTTTTCTGGACGAAATACCGATGTACGCATTAGACCTGTTTTTGTTTGGATATCATTAATATGATGCTGAATAATCATGCTTTTCCTTAAATATGTCTAACAAATTCAGGCCAGTTTTAAAGTAGACCCGATTAAATTAAATTCTATTGCTTGTATTTTATTAACCCGACTACATTTAACCTAATATGAAAGTCGTAAATTTCAGTACGCTATGAAGAACGGGTTCGGCAAACTTTTGGCGATATTTTTTGCTGCCTGTTTTTTGGCTCTACAGTTTCATTCTATTGGTGATACTCAATTACAGCAAAGTGTTAAACGAATCTTTCATATTGAAGAAGCCAGTTCAAGTGTTATAGATAAGTCTATTGATACTAAATTTATCTACTCTGATGTTTTCTTATCAAAACATGACTATTTATCTCAACAAAAAAACACACTTAAACAGCAGCGTCAATTTATAGGGGCCCTTGAGCGTCTCGCAGAACATGGGTTTCGACAGTTTATGCAAGGGTGTCTTGCCGCCTTTTGTTTGGATTACCAAGCAAAGTTAACTACCAGCTTTGACACTCAACAGAAGCTTGCGCTTTCCTTTGACCCCAGTTCTATTCTACTGACTTATAATATGCAGATTCATGGCGATGAATCTGACTTCCTTTTCTCTTAGTTAAAAATGAATAATCGGCAAACAGTGTTTTGCCAAGGATTTAATTTTTTGGATTTGCAGCGGTTCGGCAAATCATTTATTGAGAGACATGATGGATAGTTTAATTATTTTATGGCATTTGTTGAAGCCTTGGGTGTGTTTTGTTGTTTTTATTTACCTGTGTATAAAAATGATCGGCTGGGCCAAAAATCGCAAGGCTGGGGCGATTGCTTTTGGTTTGTTTTTTCAAATGATCCTGCCTGATCCTAGTGCAGAGAAAACGATACAGGCAGTGGCAGAACGCAAACAAGAAGTTAAGAAACAACAAGAGGGAGACACAGAACCAAAGGACGAGGATAAAACCTAGTACTTTTGCTTCTAATTTAGCAGATGTTGGTGGCTTATAACTGTCTAAAAAACTGTTAAGTTAGACACCAAGTTTATTTAACTATTAAATGAGAAAGTGCATGTTTGCAGTAAATGAATATTTTGATGGCAAAGTGAAATCTATTGCTTTTGATACTGATACCTTACCCGCCACTATGGGTGTGATGGCGATAGGTGACTATGAGTTTGCGACTAGTCAATTTGAAACCATGACAGTCGTCAGCGGTGCAATGACAGTGCAATTGCCTGGTAGCGACAAGTGGCAAACCTTTGAAGCCAAAGAGCAGTTTACTATTGAAGCAGACCAACGTTTTAAAGTGCAAGTGAAAAGCAATACCGCATATTTATGTACCTATGGCTAATCATTTGTTGCTGTTTCTAGGGTTAAATTTAGCATGAACAAAACCGTCAAAAAGTTAGATAATAACCTAGTGAAAGCACTGACGATTGTCTGCGAGATGGCTAAACACGACATAGTTGGTTTTGAGTGGTTAACCCACTCAGCCAATTATGCTAATTTCCCCGGTAGTTTAGTGATCACCTGTGTATTGGATAACTCCCAATCTGTAGATGTTATGTTGCTCAGTGAACAAGACATTGTTCTTCGCAAACAAATTCAACAGCAGCTTTTAAAAGCTGGAATTTTGCTTAAAGATATTAGGCGACATGTGTTTTTTGATACCGAAGAAGCCTGTTTGTTGCAACATAGTGGGGATTGGAAGCGTAGGTTAGCCGTGAACTAAATTGCGTTAGTAACTTTGCTTTTCATCTAATTCGATACGACTTTCCGATAAAAACAAGAGTCGGTAAAGTCTGTTTAAATACTTGAAAACAGACTGCCGTAGATAAAACACTTGAATGTATTATTATGGGTTAATGCACAGAGAGATTTTATCAGTTGTTAAATTAACTGAATTTTATCGAACAAATTATACTAATCCCATTTTATCTCATCTGATTTTGCTAAAGAGCATGCCACTTTTAATTGTTTTAAGTTAATTAACATTTCAGTTTTTTCAGTAATAGTGGTAAATAAATTTTCATCTTTACAACTTATGTCTTCAAGGCCTATCCATGAGTTTCTCGCTGAGTTTTTAGCGGCGTACAAACAGTGATCGGCAATATCTAACACATGCTCCCAGTCCAAAATTTCTGGAGACTCTTTAATGAAAGGAAAACTTGCGTAGCCAATAGAACATGTTTTCTTGATAACATTTCCGTCGCCAATGACAAAGTCATAGCGTTCAACTGTCTTTCTTAATTTTTCTGCAAGAACCGGAGCAATTTTTCGGTCTGTAAAACGAGCCACAACTAAAAACTCTTCTCCCCCCCATCTGACAAAGTAGTCTGTTTCCCTAAACACTTTCGTAAAAATCGATTTGATTTGCATTAATACGGCATCACCTGCAGTGTGACCATAAACATCATTAACCCGCTTAAAGTGGTCAAGGTCGATTAAGAAAAAGATCAAGTCTGAGTCATTATTCTGTTCTTTGTTGCTAACGGCACTTTTATCGCGATGTTTTCTTAATACTAAGTCGATATCATTTTTCAAATTATTGGTGATAAAACGTCTGTTATTTAAGCCCGTTAGATCATCAGTGATATTGATTTTTTCTAACTTTTCATTGGCTTTATGTAAGCCTAACGTACGTTCAGCGACTTTAAATTCTAACGATTCATTGACTTGCTTTATAAAAAGCATTTTCTTGTGCTGTGAGCGAACAAATAATCCGATTATGAGGATCAAAAACACACAATATAACGAGTATGCCCACCATGATAACCAGGGGGGGGGCAATACAGTGATGTTCAGGGATATGCCTGATTCATTCCAAATGCCATATGGATTACTCGCTTTAACACGTAAAACATAATTACCTGTTGGTAAATTAGTATAGGTTGCGCGGCGATTTTTATAATCAGTGCTAATCCATTCATCATCGAACCCCTGCATTTTATAAGCATATTGATTCTTTTTAGGATTGGAAAAATGCAATGCACTAAATTCAAAGGTAACTAAATTTTGTTGATGGGTTAGGGTGATACCTGAAGTCGAATGAATCGCTTTTGTTAGTGTATATTTAGTGTTTGATTCACCGCTCATTACGTTCGGCTTATTATCTGCTAATAGTGTTGCATTGCGCACTGGCACCGATTGATTTGATAACAACATATCGGTAAAAATCACCTTTGGCTGTTGGTTATCCTCAACTATTTTATCTGGGAAAAAGCGGTTAAAACCATTAATACCCCCAAAAAACAATTCACCGTCTTTACTTTTAAAGGAAGCGTCGGCGTTAAATTCATTACTCTGCAAACCGTCGTCCATATTGTAATTCATGAAGGTTTTTGTATTGGGGTTAAAATTGGATAAACCCTGGTTTGTACTTAGCCAAATCTCACCGTTGTTATCTTCCTCAATGCGATAAACCACATTGTTCGCTAGTCCGTCCTGTTCAAAGAAATGGGTAAAACTTTTGGTTGTATTGTTGAATAAGTTTAGTCCACCCGCTGTCCCCACCCATAGATTACCCAAACTGTCTTCGGTGATGGAATAAACGGTATCATTGCTCAAACTATTAGGATCTGTGGCCTGATGTTTGTAATGGGTAAATTGTTCGGTGTTTGGATTAAAATGATTGAGCCCATCCCAAGTGCCTATCCAAAGATTACCATGTTGGTCTTCAGTAATGACTCGGACGCTATCATTACTCAAACTATTGGGGTTTGATTCCTGATGGCGGTAATGTGTAAATTGTTCCGTGTCAGGGTTAAAGCGATTAAGACCTTTCCACGTGCCTAACCAAAGAACACCCTGTCGATCTTCAGTTATCACGCTAACGGCATTTTCACTCAAACTATTGGGGTTTGTTGCGTCATGACTGTAATGAGTGAATTGCTCTGTGGTTGGGTTAAAACGATTAAGACCACTGCTATCAGTACCTATCCAAAGATTATTGTGCCTATCTTCAGTGATTACATAGACTTTATCATCACTTAAACTGTTTGGGTTATTTGCCTCATGCCGATAATGCGTAAATTGTTTGCTAGTGGAGTTAAAACGATTAAGGCCTCCGCCCCAAGTGCCCACCCAGAGAGTGCCTTGTTGGTCTTGGGTTATAGCTCGTACTATATTATTACTTAAACTAAAGGGCTGTTTGTCCTGATGATGATAATGGGTAAATTGCTCAGTGAGTGAGTTTAAGCGATTAAGTCCTCCGCCATCCGTTCCTACCCAAAGGTTTTCCTGCTTGTCATAGATAATCGCTCGCACACTATCATTACTTAAACTATTGAGATTTGTAGTTTGATGCTGGTAATGGGTGAATTTTTTGGTGACAAGGTCTAAATAATTAAGGCCACCACCCAGAGTCCCTAACCAAAGGTTGCCCTTTTTATCTGCAATAATGGCGTTGATTTGAGCATTACTTAAACTGTTGGGGTCGTTTGCATCATGACGATAATGAGTAAATTGTTCGGTGGTTGGGTTGAAATAATTAAGGCCACCTCCCTTAGTACCCAGCCAAAGGTTGCCTTGTTTGCCTTCAACAATGGTGCTAACTGCATTATTACTTAAACTGTTGGGATTTTTTGTTTGATGAAGGTAACGGGTAAAGTTTTCGGTAATTGGATCAAATCGATTAAGACCACCGGTCCAAGTGCCCACCCAAAGTGTACCCTGTTTGTCTTCAATTATGACGCTAACCGCATCATCACTTAGGCTAGTGGGATCTGTTTTAGAGTGTCGGAAATGGGTAAATTGTTCAGTAATAGGGTTAAAACGATTAAGACCAGCCCCATCAGTCCCCACCCAAATATTTCCCTGCTTATCCTGTGTCACAGTATTAACAAAATCAAGACTCAAACTGTTGGGATCTGTAGGGTTATGAAGGAAATGAGTAAACTGCTCGGTTGTTGTGTTAAAGCGGTTAAGACCGCCGCCCCGCGTCCCCACCCAAAGATTGCCTTGTCGATCTTCAAAAATAACAGTGACATAGTTATTTGACAGTGAGTGTAAATTCTTCAAATTCTTTTTGAAGATCTTAAATTCATAACCATCGTAACGTGCTAATCCTTCTTCTGTCCCTACCCATAAAAAGCCTTGTTGGTCTTGTAGAAGGGTTTTGGCACTGTTCTGCGGTAAGCCATTTTCGATAGATAAATGTTCAAAACGAACCGATGGTCCAGAAGCAAAGACCAACGATATTGATAATTTAATTACTAATAATACAAAACCAAGGTGTTTAATCGTTCTTGTCAAAATGTAAATCCATTGAGTTATCTTTTATCGGGAAATTTAACGTTGTTAGTTTAAATAAAGTGACTTTACTTCTAATCAAAACATACAATCATATGCGCACATCTATCTCTCTTGTAGGAAGATGAAATCATTCGACCAACCGTGATTTCAATTGGTAGTAACACAGATCTAAATTACCATTACCTTTAAAATGAAAGAACGCATTATTTAATGTTTTAGCACTGGATAAACGTTGCTTCACTTGGTCAGAATCTTGTTGTTGAACTTGAATGTTTAGTTGTTCTTTTGGGCTGACATCTTTCGCTAGTTTTGCCCAAAGTATCTTGCTGCGTTTACTAGCATCTTCGATAACACCGCTGGTATTGTTAATGTGAGCTCGGTTGAGCGCTTGGACAGTGGGCATGCCATATATTACTCGGCCTAGGGTAGTCATGTTTCTGTCAAGATGACGCGTAGCTTGACCTATCACTATATAAAATTCGGTAGTGGCGGAATTTGCGTCAACATCTCTGGCAAAGGCGACTGCCCCTGGGCAATGCAACAACCATTCTTGTTTTGCTTGAGGATCTCGTCCTGCTGCAAAACCTTGTATGTAGCCGGTTTGTGGGGCGATAAAGTCTGGTGATTGCACCAGCATAAAGTCTGATGTAGCTGGAGTAGGGCGGCTAAACTCAGGGTTTAATAGTGCTTTGTTTATACTTGGTTTTTGTTCTGATACATCCCCCGCCTGAGCAACAAAACCGTCAATCACCCGATAAAAATCTAAACCGTCATAAAACCCTTCCGCAATCAGAGCCTTAAATTGTGAAACATGTTTTGGGGCCATAAATGGGGCTAACTCAATGATCACGGTTCCTGACTCTAGTTGAAGATAAACAAGGTTCTCAGATTGAGGTGTTCGCCATTGTGATTCAGCAAAACTTGCTTGGGACATCAATAAACTGAGTAAAGTAAAAACACGTGAAAATCTCACTACACACACCTTCTAAAATGGTAATGGAAACACACAACTAGCCAAAAACTATCGGCAGGTAGCTGCGAGTTTAAAAAGTTAATTGATCTAACACCTTTTGGCGTTCTTCTTCAGTAAGAATGCCCACTAAAGGCGTTTGACGCCGATATTGGGTAATTTGTGGTGAATCTTCTAACAGGGTAGCCATAAAAAGTACGGGTTGTTCAACATACTCCAATAAACTAGACCAAAATAAATAGGCGCCTTGGCGCATTTGTCCGCACTCGTAGCGAGCCTGTATTGTCTCAGCAACTTGTGTGAGATAGTCATGGTTAGCGATGAGTTTTTCGCCCATGGCTTGATGTAAAAAGAGAATTTGTTTATCAATATTATCTTGCTGAGCAGTTTTAGGGCGATTTCTGACCCGGTTTCGTGTTGGCTGATAACCCATTAATCATCTCGTAACAGTGGTGCCAACATAGACTCTAGACCATTCACTTTCACTTCGTGCATTAACGCCAGTTGTTGGCCTAACTTGCCTTCTGGAAAGCCTTTGTTATTAAACCAAACTAAATAGGGTTCAGGTAAATGCAGTAGTTTTCTGCCGGCATATTTTCCGAAGGGCATGGTTTGGTTTATGGCATCTAGTAAAGCTTGATTATCCAAGGTTTGTCTCGCTATCATGGTTATTTTGTTGGGTGTCCCAGAGTTTTTTATAGGCCCCGTTGATAAGTAATAATTCGTTATGATTGCCTTGTTCAAGAATTTGACCTTGACCCATGACCACAATTTTATCCGCATCGACTATAGTAGACAACCTGTGCGCTATCACTAAACTTGTATGACCTTGTGATATCTCTTTAATAGCGGATAAAATTGCTTGCTCAGATTGGCTATCAAGAGAAGAGGTGGCTTCATCAAATACCATGATAGGTGGCCGTTTTAAAATGGTTCTGGCAATGGCCACGCGCTGCTTTTCGCCACCTGACAACTTAAGGCCTCGTTCACCAACAGGGGTTTTATCACCCTTTGGCAGTGATGTGATAAAGGCGCGAAGGTGGGCTAAGTCGATGGCTTGTTGTACTTCGCCATCAGTTGCATCTGGACGGCCATAACGAATATTCTCTAAAATAGTGTCGTTGAATAACACTGTATCTTGCGGCACTATGCCTATAGCCTTGCGTAAAGAATGCTGATTAACCTCACTGATATCTTGCCCGTCTATGCTGATAGTACCTTTGCTGGCATCGTAAAATCTAAATAACAATTTTACTAGGGTTGATTTGCCCGAGCCACTTTCTCCTACCACTGCCACTTTTTGCCCAGGCAGAATATCAAAACTAATATCATGCAAAATAGTACGATCCGGGCGATAACTAAACTGTACTTGTTTGAAAGAAATTTGTCCTTGGCTAATAATTAACGCTTTGGCGCTTGCATCTATTGGCACATTGGGCTGTTTATCGAGAAGGTTAAATAGATTTTCAATATTTGCTAATGAACCACGTATCTCTCGATACACAAATCCTAAGAAGTTTAATGGCATAAAAATCTGCATGGTAAATGCGTTGATCAACACAAAGTCACCAATAGTCATATGGCCTTGTGCCACGTTATAGGCCGCTAATGCCATCATGCTGGTCATTGCAATGGCGATAATAGAGGCCTGCCCACCATTTAAAGCAAACAAGGATAATCGGTTCTTACGCCTGGCTGTTTCCCAGTTGGCTAAGTCTGCATCATATCTGTTGGCTTCGTAGTTTTCGTTATTAAAATATTTAACTGTTTCGTAGTTCAGTAGGCTGTCAATGGCTCTTGAGCTGCTACTTGAGTCGGCTTGGTTCACTTCGCGCACATACTTAGTACGCCAGTCAGTTGCTTTCACCGAAAATCCTACATACAAGACCACTGAAACTAAAATTATCAGGGCAAAACTGATCCCATAGTTGTAGAACAACACGCCAACCACCACGGCGATTTCAAATAAAGTGGGGACAATGTTAAACACTAAAAAGCGCATTAAAAAACTGATACCACTGGTACCGCGTTCTATGTCTCGAGATAATCCACCTGTTTGTCTGTTCAGGTGAAATTCTAAGTCTAAGCTATGTAAATGGCGAAATACTTGTAAACCTAAGCGGCGCATGGCGCGCTCAGTGACCCTGCCAAATAAAGTATCGCGTATTTCCCCAAATAACACATTTGCCAAGCGCAATAGCCCATAGGCGGCAATTAAGCCAAAGGGTACCAGTATTATGGTGTTGGCTGATGCAGTTGCATTAAGCTCATCAACTGTATATTTAAGGATAAAAGGTAGATAAATACTGGCTGTTTTGGCGGCAATTAAACACAGTAATGCTAGACCTACTCGGAGTTTAAACTCTGTCAAATAGGGCCACAGCTGGGAAAAGATACGCCAGTTTATTGGTGTGTCGTCATTAATGGGAGAACGGTTGTGACGCATGAGTTGGGTGTTTTACCTTAAGGTTTATATTCAGAATGAGGGTTTTCTCATCGCTTAGGTTAATCAATAATGCAGCGATTTCGGCCTTGTTCCTTCGCTTTGTAAAGGTTGGTGTCTGCTTTTGTAATTGCTTGATTGATAGTTTCAGTGCTGGTAATTTGATGTAATCCAATACTAATAGTCACACTAAAGACTTTATCTTCGTGTTTGTATTGCGTGTCTGCAATTTTACTACGTAACTTTTCAGCCAATTGCATTGCCTGTTCACCATTGGTTTCTGGCAGTAAAAATAAATACTCTTCGCCTCCCCATCTTGCCAGTGAGTCTTGTTTTCGTAAACCAGATTTAAAAATATGCCCTAAGCTTTTTATCACTTCATCGCCTTTATCGTGGCCGTATTTGTCATTAACCACTTTAAAGTGGTCGATATCACACATCATCAAGGTTAAAACATTTTTATAACGCTGACTGCGATCAAACTCATTTTGTAATTTTTCTCGCATTCCTCGGCGGTTTAATAATCCAGATAACGGATCACACATGGCTTGTTTCTCGAATGTTTGACTCATCTCTTTTATGCGCTGAAAAGAGCTTTGTCTTACATATTCATAGAGTGCAAATAAACATGAAACAGTTAGAAACGAAAAGATTAATCTAGACTTAAATTCAAAAGTGTATGAGGTGCCAATCCATGCATCATTTGGATAAAACATCAACGCGCTGATGACTATAAAAAATAACCCAAGGTTGCGTGTGCCCTTACGCATACCCCCAAAAAATAACGCTACCGGCGGTACAATATAAATCCACAGTGGACCTGTGCCATTGACACCTCCGGTAAAGACTAGGTACACCATAAGCAACATAAGTGAAGTGGTCACTAAATTGGCTGATGCTTTGTAAGGATTAGCAAGACGCTTGGAGCGAAGGATTAAATGTGAACTAAAAAAAATGCAGCAAGCTATTAATAATACTGTACCAAGCAACCAGTCTTGTCTTATATATGCACCTACACTCATTAAAAAGGAAACAGCGTAACCAATAAAACTAAATAAATTGGCAACAAAAATTTGCTGGCTTTTTTCTGGATCGTCGGTTTGCACCACGCCAGCATTTAAATGATTTTGAACAAACCTTTTAAAATCCATAAAATCTGTCTAATTATTCGGCAAAGCCGAAATATCCTTTTCAATTTTATTCGCTAAATTTTCAACTAACATTCTCAGTTTTTCAACTGCATGAGAATACCCATCCTGCTTTAATTCCGATTCTAAATAGAAGGAATGACTAGATGTAGTAAGCCCTTTATTTTTACCTACTTTAATGTCATCTACTGACAACCAATAATGGCCAGAACTGACAACAGTTGATGCATCTGTGGCATGAAAATGCTCAAGTTTTATATTAATGATTGTAGTTGCACCTGTCGCGTCAGGGGATGACGAAACGACATAGTTTCGTTTGCCATAGGAATTCAAATCTTGCAGTAAAGCGTTGTAAAAAGAGGATTCTAATTCTTCAGCCCATACATCTTGACGAGAGTAATGTAGTTCGTATTCACCTAACTGCATGACTAAATTCGACTGACGTAGATAGTCGGCAATTTTAAGCGACTGCACAACCACTATAGGTTTTGCAATGTCACTTTTGATATCCACTGTATTCTGTGGAGTATGTAATAAATAGTAGCGCACATTTAAAGGCTCTGAGGTGCAACTGACCAACAATATACATAAACAAAGGGTGAGTAATTTCATTTTAGTTTGTTGCTCCGACTTTGCTGTTTACCTTAGCTTTGGGAATTAACCTTGTGTCATTACCATTAGTGAAAATTAAACTATTTGGTTTACTATTAAGCTGCATTAACAAAGGTTGTAATTCATTTAAGGTAGCTTGCAATGACTTCATGGTGTGATTGAGTTCTTTGTAAGTGTCTGAATCAGCTGAATAATCTTGACTTAAATTGGATATGTTTTCTAAGGTGTTTGATAAGGTACTGCTGATTTTGTCTTCTTGTAGAGTATTCAGCAGGCGCTCCACAGAGCTAGCAGTAGCTTGCAGTGCTTGTGCTGATTGAGATATTTGCGACAACATATTATTGGCATTCTCAGAAATTTCTTTTAATTTAATTTCATTGATGTTGTCCAAGATGGCAGTCACTTTGGACGTTATTTCTGAAAATTCTCCCGTAATGGTCGGTATGACTTCATATCCGTTTTGATGTTGAGCTTCAAAAAGTGGTGCATCTGGGTAATGCTGTAAGTCTACAAACAAGGCTCCAGTCAATAGGTTGCCCGTTTTTAAGGTTGCCCTTAAGCCCTTTTCTATCCAAAGGCTGGTTTGTTTGCGTATAAAAGCTAGGCCTATTTCATTATCTGGTTGTTGTACTCGACCAGGTTGAATACTGATAACTACTGGTATATCAAAACCTTGTTTCAGCATGTCATCTTGGGTGTTTTCGAGTGAATTTATTGACAATACTTTACCGACCACTACACCTCTATATTCAACAGGGGCGCCTATTTGGAGTCCCCGTATGGTGTCCTTTACAAGGATTAGGTACTCAGCGTTTTGCTTAAAACGTTCCTCTGAAGCTGAGGCGTAACTTGGATGAATATCAAAAAAACTACGTCCCTGTATGGGTTCACCTATTGGCATACCTTCAGGAATACCGAATGTCACGCCATTGGTAAGCAGTGTTTCTAAGCTGCCAGTACTGACTTTTACGCCACTGGCACCTAACTCCATTTGTATACCACTGATATCCCAAAACGTGGTGTTTGAGGTAATTAGCTTGTGATAAGGCGCTTCAATAAAGGTGTTGTAATACACGATTCGTTCTTTAAAGTTAAAATGGATGTCTTCAAATTCCCCCACTTTAATGCCTTTATAAATCACCGGGTCGCCTTTTTTATATGCAAATTCACTTTCGCTGTTTAAGGTGACATGCAGACCTGGCGTACCGGCTGGAGTGACTGGCGGCGCCTCTAGGGCAACAAAGTTGTCACTCATTTGTTTTTCGATCCCAGGTGCCATATTGATGTAAGGGCCAGACAATATTGTGCCTAGGCCTGATATGCCATTGAGTGACACATTAGGAGAAACTATCCAGAATTGATTGTCAGAATGCATTATTGGTGCAACCTTTTTATGCATTCTAACTGTAACTATGACCCCACTTAAATCTTCAGAAAGCTCTATGTCTCTGACCAAACCAATGTCCACATCGCGGGTTTTTATTTTAGTTTTCCCAGCTTCTAATCCAGTGGCTGTTTTAAATTGGATAGTGATAAGTTGACCTTGATTACTCCATTGGTAATACACCATCCAAATACCGATAAACAAGGCAACAATAGGTACCAGCCAAATTTTTGAAACGGTTCTAACAGGCTTCACTAAGGCTTCTTCAGGCAGAGAAGGGTGCTGCTGTTCCTGGCTCATATTGGTTTCTCTCTTCCTGTTAATTTTTCTGGCTCATACCATATGAGTCTTGAATCAAACGACATTGCCGCAAGCATGGTGCTAATCACTACGCCACAAAATGCCAGTGCTGCGTGACCTGGTAATATATTCATTACGTTGCCTAATTGTATTAAGCTTACCAATACAGCGACCACAAACACATCTATCATTGACCAGCGACCCACAAATTCGGTGAACCGATACCAAAACATTCTTTCACTAAATGCGTGCTGCTGATTAGTTTGAACTGAATAATTTAACCAACACAAAATAATTATTTTTGCCACTGGGATAAACACACTGGCTATAAAGATAATAATTGCAATAGGGTATGACCCCATTTTCCAGAGAATTATTACACCTCCCAATATTGTACTTGGGTCGTCGTTGCCTAACACACTGGTATGCATTATCGGTAAAATATTGGCTGGAATGTATAACAAAGCTGAGGTGAATAACCAAGCCCATGTTGTTTGAATACTGCGGGTGGGATCAATGGCAATGTACTCATCTTCTATATTGCCAATTAGCAATTGTTGAAGCTGGTATTTGTCTACATACAACAGGGTAATGGTCATAAAAAGAGTAAAAAGTAGGTAAGCGTAAAACGACAAACCTATTCCTATGTCTGCCATGGACATAATTTTAATTAAGCTAACTAACACCCCAATTAAAAATATTTCAGCCATGGTCCAAGGAAGTAACCTAAATAAAGTCTTTAAAAGCCATTGTTGATTTTTTGGATGAAAACCTAAACTCAGAGGTACCAGTAAATATAACAAACTTATCAATACAAAAGCGGGAAGTATTAACACTGCAACCGCTTGTATCAAAGCAATTAGCCCATAATCTTTTTCTACTAAAATCCATAGGCTACCCATAATATCAATGGATTGGGTTTGACCATTGACGCTGAAAGACAGAAATTTAAATGGTAGGGATGCAAACAAAAATATAAGTGAAGTCGTCGCTAACGCAATAATACGCTGCGATGCATTGTTATGGAAAACAGTTAGCTGCAATCCACATCGAGGACACACAGCGGCTTGCTTATGGGACAATGCAGGCAGAGTAACTTTATAGTGACATTCATGGCACAGAATAGTGTGTGGCTTCGACATTATGGACTTGTTTGTTGTTTTAACTTGGTTCACATCGTAGATGTCATAAATATTTACAACTTCATTAAACATCAATTCCACACAAAATTCAGCAATTAGATAACTAATTGATAACTATTTGATAACTATGTTTTTAATGCTTGGCTTCTCGCCTCAATGAATGCGTTGACTGAATGTCTTATATCTTGTTCGGTTGTAGCCCATGAACATAGGCTAATACGTATAACTTTTTTCTCTTGCCAGATTGAACCACCGCACCAACATTCACCAGATTGCTGCAATAACGTTAGGGTTGTTTGAGTTAGCTGCTCGGTTTTACAGCTAATGAGCACTTGATTAAAAGCCACATCATTTAAAACTGTAAAACCATTTTCAGATAATAAAGTGGCAAACAATTGTGCATGGTGATGCAGTTGTTCAACTAACTCGGCTATGCCCGAACGCCCTAGGTACTTCATAGCCGCCCAGAGTTCGATAGCTCTGGCACGTTTTGACATTTCCGGAGTATACAATAAACCATCCCGATGCTCACTGAGTTGAATATAACTGCCTTGTTGATGCAGGGCACTTGTCAGGGCTTCGGCGTCTTTACATAAAACAACGCCACAATCATAGGGTGTGTTCAGTGTTTTGTGGGCATCTACTGACCACGAATCGCCTAACTCCATACCATGTGTTTGACTGGCAAACACCTTAGACGCTTTTGCCCATAATCCGAATGCGCCATCAATATGGACCCAAGCTTGAGCTTTGTTTGCCAAGTGGCATATTTGACTAAAATCATCGAAAGCACCTGAATTTACGTTACCTGCTTGTAACACTAAAATACAACTGGTATCTAAATATGGCAGTTTTTCCACAATCATTCGGCCTTGTTTATCGCAATCTACCCACTCGATAGATGCCTGTCCAAAGCCTAATAAACTGATGGCTTTCGCTACAGTGCCGTGAGTTTGTTTACCTAGTATTAGGCGAATTTTTGGCGCACCAAACAACCCATGTTGATTAACGTCCCAACCTAATTTTTGTAGCTGACGAAACCTTGCTGCAGCAAGTCCCGATAACGTCGCAATTGATGTGCCGCTTACAAAGCCCGCCACAGTAGATTCTGGTAAGTTGAAAAGTTGCTTGAGCCAAGTTTCACAAATACTCTCTAATTTTGAAGAAATGGGAGATATCACATATAAAGCTGCATTTTGATCCCATACGTCTGACAACCATTTTGCGGCTAAAGTAACAGGTAGGGCATTACCATTCACAAATCCAAAATAACGGCCCCCAGTTTGAGCCACTGTATTTATAGAGCCGACAGTGTCGAGTAATTCTAATAGTAAAGCAGGCTCACTGCTTGCCTCGGGTAAAGGCTCTTCAAAGACTGCGAGTTTTTGAAGACTTTGTTGATCTGGGAATACACGCTGTTTAGGTACATTGTCTATGTAGTCAAAGGCTGCCTGTTGTGCTTGTTTTAGAAGTGATTTACTTTTTTGTTGTTTAAACAATGCTTGTTGTAGTTGCTTCATGACATCTCCATAATCTGGTTATCCATTATTATGTTTACGACCTTAAACTAATAGACACAGATTGTTTTTATTCGAGCTATACAGTTTACTCTTTAAAATCAAACTAAGGATGTGGACAATTACCTTTACATTAACAGACGCTGGTTATCGATTAATTCACTTTTCACTGAGCTTAATTTAGGTTATCAACGTTCTTAATAATGCAAAAATGTTTAACAACAGACGGAATAAGAATGAAAAAGACTATTATAAGTGCTGCAATGGCATCAATATTTTTAATGAGTGCGTGTAGTAAGCAGGGAGAGCAACAACAAATCAATGAGACAGTTGCGGAGGTACCAAGAGGTTCCGCTGAATTGGGTAGCTTTGGCGTTGAGCTTGATGCAAGAGATGAATCCATTCAACCGGGTGACGATTTCTTTAAATATGCTGGTGGCACATGGTACGACAACTTTGAGATGCCAAGTGACAAAACCCGGTATGGTGCATTTGATAAATTAGCAGAGCGCAGCGAAACGCAAATTAAAGAACTGATAGAAGACATCAGCAATGGCAAAAACTTAAATCCTGAACAGCAAATGATTGCAGATTTTTACTCCGCTTACATGGACGTCGATGCAGCGAACGCAAAAGACCTCAAACCTATCTCCTCTATACTAGAAAAAATCAGGGGTATAAACAATAAGCGTAGCCTAACAGCAGCATTTGGTAGCGCGTGGCGCGACGGCTCTATTAGCCCTATTGTTGCGAGCATGGGCTTTAACCGTCTGGATCCTAATCAATACCAAATGTCCGTTGGTGTAGGTGGGCTAGGTTTACCCGATCGTTCCTACTATTTAGAAGACACTGATCGTTTTGTGGAAATTCGTAAGGCTTACCTTGCACACATCGAACAAATGTTAGGTTTTGCTAAGATTGCAGACCCAGCCCAAAAGGCTCAACAAATACTCGCACTCGAAACTAAAATTGCTGAGGTACAATGGCCACGTGAGAAAAGGCGTGATAGAGACTTGTCTCTTAATCAGTTACAGCGGGAATATTTAACAGATACCTACAACGGTTTTGATTGGGATACATACTTCGCCCAGACTGAATACCAAGTACCTCACCTTAATGTATCGCAACCTCAACCTGTAAAAGACGTCATTAGAGTAATAAAGGAGCAACCGATAGCGGTGTGGAAAGATTATATGACTTACCATACGATCTCTAATCACGCGTCATTTTTGTCAGATGAAATCTTTGCTGCAAACTTTGATTTTTTTGGTAAAACTTTAAGTGGACAACAAGAACCTCGCCCCCGTTGGAAAAGGGCTATTGCAGCAATGTCTGGAACTCAATCACTAGGTTTCGCTATTGGTAAAACCTATGTTGAGAAACATTTTCCTGCGAGTTCAAAATCACAAATGGCTGATTTAGTTGAAAATCTTCGCAAAGCACTGGGCGAACGTATCGATGGTTTAGACTGGATGGGCCAAGAAACTAAAGTGAACGCTCAAGCAAAACTTGCTTCTTTTGTCCCTAAAATTGGTTACCCAGATGTATGGCAGGATTTTACTGGTTTAGACATTAAAGCCGACGATTTGGTAGGTAATGTTGTACGTATGCGAGAGTTCTTCCGCGCCGATAGTGCCAATAAAGAGTTACAAAAAACCGACCGAAACCGTTGGGGTATGGCACCACAACGAGTGAATGCGTATTATAACAGTTCGTTCAACGAAATTGTTTTTCCCGCCGCAATATTACAACCGCCATTTTTTGATCCCAATGCCGATCCCGCCGTTAACTATGGGGGAATAGGAGCAGTAATAGGCCATGAAATGGGGCATGGTTTTGATGATCAAGGCTCTAAGTCTGATGCTAATGGTATCCAACAAAACTGGTGGACGGATCAAGACCGAGCTGCATTTGAGAGCAAAGCCGACGCTTTGGCAGCACAATATAGTGCTTACGAACCAATCGAAGGAAATTTTGTTAATGGTCGTAATAGCTTAGGTGAGAACATCGGGGACGTAGGAGGGTTAGCTATGGCTTACCATGCTTATCAACTGAGTTTAAATGGCAAGGAAGCCCCAGTCATTGATGGTGTCACCGGTGACCAACGTTTCTTTTTAGCTTGGGCGCAAGTATGGCGTGAAAAACGCACCGAGCAAAGTATGTTATCTCAGTTAAAAGGAGGGACACATGCCCCGGGTCGTTATCGAGCCTTAGCACCTCGTAATCATGATGCCTGGTATAAAGCCTTTAACGTGCAGCCTGAAGATGCACTTTATTTAGCCCCTGAAGATCGTGTGCGCATTTGGTAAACTCAAGTGCAACTAGATGAAAAACGGGCGCCACTGGCGCCCGTTTTTATTTTTAGTGTTTTGATTATGCTTTAGTTGGGTTGACTAAGTACTTTTCACCGGTCTTTTTAGCATTATATTTGAGAACGGTTTGCGGCTGCATAACGTCTTCTAAACTGAGTTCTTCAGTAAAAGTAGAAGCAAAAGTTGTATTAATTTCATCTGCTACTCTTTTGTGTAGCTGCGCCACTTGCTGGGGTTGTAATTTGCCTAAGAAGCGCATTAATAACCATCCACCTATTCCCCATGTCATACCATAAGCACGGTTAAGTACTGTAGGGGCAAAATCTAAACCACCATAGATGTAAACTTGTTTGTTCGCTTCAGAGCCGTAGGTATTAAAACCAACGGCATCTTTACTACCAACCGCTTCCATTGCGGTTAAAATATCGCTCACCAACTCACCACCACCAATAGCGTCAAAGGCAAGGGTTGCACTTGTTTCTTCAATAGCCTTGTATAAATCAACTTTAAACGTTTCGCTAGACGAATCGCAAATATGTTTAGCACCAATAGCGGTTAAAATATCTGTCTGTTGTTGATTTCGCACTATATTCACTAAAGGTACGTTTTCAGCTAGGCATATCTTGTTGAGCATTTGACCTAGCGCTGATGCTGCAGCAGTATGCACCAAGCCAGTATGACCTTCCATTCGCATAGTCTCGACCATGCCCAATGCTGTTAAAGGATTCACAAAAGACGACGCAGCTTGCTTTGCTGTTGTGCCTTCGTTATGCACTATACATGCTTGCATAGGCACACAACAATATTCGCTATACACAGCACCAGATAAAACACCTACAGTTTTACCCATTAACGCCTTTGCGGCAGGATGATCGCCAGTAGCCACTACTGTACCAGCACCTTCATTACCAATGGGTAACACTTGATCTAAGCGCGATTTAATACGTGGCAGCATGCCTTTGTGAACAGGTGCTGTCATGACTTTTTTGGTGGCATCGTAACTGGCTTCAGTTAAATCAGCGGGACCAAACATTGGCCACATATCCGAGGGGTTAATAGGTGCTGCTTCGATTCGCACAATGACCTCGTGGGGTTTGGGCGTTGCTACATCTAATTCCTTTAAGGACACTTCCAGCTGACCATTAGAGGTGATCTGGGTAAAAAGTTGCTTTGATTTGTTCACTGCAATGATTCTCCAATAAAATAAAAATTATCCACAACTATGCACATTGGTGCGGATTGCTAAGTTGTTTACTCAGGTCGATTTAACAAAGTCCTTAGCCTTGTGTTACAAAATTTAGTATGGGTTCAACATTAACCTATACCAAGATGTTGCATCATTTTATTAGTGAACATATCTAGATAATTCATATGTATGTTCATAGTTGTCAACTATCCTTAGAGTGTGATAATTCACTGTTGGCTTAATTGGGGCTGTAGGTAATAATAGACTGTTGATTTTTCTAGGTTTTGTTATGCGATTATACGTTCTGGTATTTACTCTGCTGTTAACCTTTTTTCCTGTTGCTGTATGGGGGCAGGAAATTATACGCAGCTCAGTATCCGAAGAGTTTCTCGATGGTCTACAAGCTAAATATCTTAGAAATATTGCGAAACGTATGAATATGCCCATTGAAATTATTCCTATGCCTTTTGCGAGAAGAATAAAGGAATTTCGTCAAGGTAATTTAGATATCTTGGTTGGCTTGAATCGAGAAGATGACCGTCAAGATGAGGTGCTTTATATCACCCCAAGTTATGAAGCTTTGCGGCATACCTTTTTTATAAAAAAAGAAAATAAACATAAGTTGCAGAGTTTTAATGATTTAAAAAAGTTGAGTATCGGTGTTACTCGGCATGCAAAATATTTTAAGAAATTTAATCAAGAATCCAACCTTATAATGGTGCCTGTATCGAGACTAAGACAAAAAATTGAGTTGTTGATAAAAGACAGAATAAACACTTTTGTGCATTTTGAAGAAAGTGCAATGTCACGCATTTCTGTTATGGAATTGCAAAATGAGATAGTTATAGCCGATTATCAACCAATTGAAGTGGATTATTATTATGTGACTATCAGTCGAAATTCGACGCTTATTCATAAAAAACCTCAATTTGAGGCTGCTGTCAGAGCGGCAATTGCCAATCAGGAGTTTGCCACTATTCGTCGTGAGCACTACGCCGCTTTAGCAGACTCATTATGACTACCCAAAGTAGTATTGATTAAGTTGGCGCCCCCCACATAGTCTAAGCAAAAAGTGCGATGTTTTTCCGTTTCATTTGTATATTCAGATAATCATTCTGGGGCACCATTTCATTTTTTAAGTTGTGTTGTATGTTTTGCGCAACACAACTTAAATCATTTCAAAAAAAATCCCTGCTTGTTTCCTCGCAGGGATTTTATTTTAGCGAGTACCCAAAAAGGTAACGCATAAAAAAGGGTGGGTTACATGGCTACCTAATAACTCGCATTACCTGGTGTTCTTGGGAAGGCAATCACATCTCGGACGTTTTGCATGCCTGTTACATAAGCAACTAAACGCTCAAAACCTAAACCAAAGCCAGAGTGGGGCACAGTGCCGTATTTACGTAAATCGCGGTACCAGCTGTAATCTTCTTGACTAAGGTTCATTTCTGCTAAACGACGGTCGAACACATCAAGACGTTCTTCACGTTGTGAGCCACCAATTATTTCACCAATGCCTGGTGCTAATACATCCATAGCCGCTACGGTTTTACCATCGTCATTAATGCGCATGTAAAACGCTTTAATGTCTTTAGGGTAGTTTTGCATGATGATTGGTGCACCTACATGTTCTTCAGCTAAGTAACGCTCATGCTCAGAGGATAAGTCCACGCCCCAACTCACTGGGAATTCAAACTTTTTACCACAGTTTTGCAAAATTTCGATAGCGTCGGTGTAGTCCATACGCACAAAATCTTGGTTGATGACTTTCTCTAAACGAGAAATCGCATCTTTGTTAATGCGCTGTGCAAAAAAGGCCATATCGTCTGGACGCTCAGCTAATACTGCTTTGAAAACATACTTCAAAAGGTCTTCGGATAGTTGTGCTATGTCGGCTAAATCAGCAAAGGCAACTTCAGGTTCGATCATCCAAAACTCCGCCAAATGGCGACTAGTGTTAGAGTTTTCAGCTCTGAAAGTAGGGCCAAAAGTATAAATTTTTGACATAGCTGTGGCGTATGTTTCACCGTTTAACTGGCCTGAAACAGTTAAAAATGTCTCTTTTCCAAAAAAGTCTTGGCTGTAATCGACTTCGCCTTTTTCAGTTTTGGGGATATTCAGCATATCTAAGGTCGACACCCTGAACATCTCGCCAGCGCCTTCTGTATCACTTGCAGTCAAAATTGGGGTACTTACCCAGCAATATCCTTGTTCATAGAAAAAGCGATGAATGGCTTGAGATAAACAGTTACGTACACGAGTCACTGCGCCGCCCACATTGGTACGAGCACGTAAATGAGCGTGTTCACGCAAGTATTCCATACTGTGGCGTTTTGGCGCCATGGGAAAGGTATCTGGATTTTCTACCCAACCAATAATTTCAACTGTTTCAGCTTCAATTTCTAATGATTGTCCCTGACCTTGGGATTCTTTCAATGAGCCTGTTACCACCAATGAACAACTAGTAGTGAGTTTTTGGATATCGCTATAATTTTCAATGCTACTCAGTGCAATCACTTGTATAGGATCAAAACAACTACCGTCGTGTAAGGCAATAAAAGACAAACCTGCTTTTGAATCGCGGCGAGTTCGTACCCACCCTTTAACTGTAACTTGGTCACCAACTGCATATTTACCGGCAAAAATGTCTGCCACCGGGGCGTGCGCCATCTACTTCTCTCCAATTATTGGGATATTGTTCCCGTCATCATTTAATGTGTAAACTGTTTTTCAAAGCACAAATAAAAGCACAATCTATATAAATGCATTGACTGAATTTTGCTGGAAGCCACGTATGGAGACAAAAAAATACTCTTGAAACTTTGAATACAGCCGAAAACAAACACAAATTGACTGTATTTCTCGATACAGTTTACTTGGCTAATCTCTTAAGGTGTGTAATCTTACTCAGGTAGCGCTTAGACTCAAGAAAAATCGACAATAAAGCTAGTATTATTAAGCATATGAAAAACAAAGACCCTAAATCAGTTCCAAACAGAAGAAAGACGCCTAGGGAAAAAGATAAATTTTTCCAATGTATGGTATTTATCAACGTTTTGGGTTGGTTTGTGTTTATAGGTGCGCTATTAGTATTTCATGATGCCCGACCCGAATTTACCTCTGGGATGCAAGCATTTTGGGGTATAGAAGCGCGTCAGGGCTGGTCTCAAACGCTGACTTTGTATTTGGCTGGGCTGTTGTCGCTGTGTTTACTTCTAAGTGTGACAGTCTTAATTATGAAGCGCCGTCGAAATCGCCGTGATAGTGATCATTTTGGAATTAATGGTTATGTGTTGCTGTTGACCGCAGTGTCTAGCCTTATTATCTTATACTTTGAGTATACTGCGCCCCTATGATTACAAAGATTTTATCATCTTATAGTTACCCAATATTTGCCCTCTGATTTGCACAGCTTGCTGTTTCACTATTTTAAAACCTTTGTTTTCGAAAAACGGCATGGCTGTAATACTAACGTCAGCTGATAGATGGGTAATGCTTCGTTGTTCAGCTAAAGTGTGGATATACGCCATTAAAGCGGTTCCCACTCCAACACCTTGATATTGTGAATGACAGAAAAAATGGTCGATATAGCCATTGTTTTGTAGGTCGCTATAGCCGATTATTTGTTGGGAATTCACACAAACAAAAGACCCTAGTTTAGCGAGCTTATCTCTCCATAAGAGTTGCTCGAAGGAGCGGGGTGCCCATGCGTCTAATTGTTTTTGAGAATAATCCTTAACATTGACATAATGGATTGTTTGATAGAAAAGCTGCCATATTTCATGTTCTTCACCAAAGTGATAAGCTCTTATTTTCATTGATAATTCCACTTAAAGCTAGGACTTGTAATGCCTCACTGTATTATTGAGTATTCTAAAAATCTAGAGCAAAGCTTATCTATTAAAGAGTTAGTAGGGGCTGTGCATAGTTACGTATTTTCGTCGGGGTTGTTTGAAGAGTCTTCGATTAAAACACGGGCGATTGAATATACACACTTTCAAACGGGTTTATCCGATATGCCTTTTATTCACCTTACATTGAAAATTTTATATGGTAGAAATCATCAACAGAAAAAAGACCTCACCACTTTAGTGCTGGATAAACTTAAAAACGATAGTCAGCCTCCTATTTCGATTTCTGTTGAAGTGTCAGATATTGAGAAAGTAAGCTACAAAAAACTGGTTATAGAGTGACCTTGACTTTATGTGGCGCGCAGTTTGTGTTTGAAAATTTTGCCGCTGTCTTCCCGGGGAAGTTTTTTATGTATAGCCAGTTTACGGGGATACTTAAAGCGGGCTAATTTGCCGTCTAAATAGTTGTGTATTTGCTCAAGGGTGATAGTTGTTGCTGGCTTACATTGGACAGCCGCTACAACCATTTCGCCATATTCAGGATCGGGCTTGCCAAAAATAGCACAGTCAATGATGTCGTCCATTTGAATTAGCACAGACTCAATTTCAAGGGGAAATATATTAGCGCCTCCTGAAATAATCATGTCTTTCTGACGATCATTAATAAACAAATAACCTTCGTGATCTAAAAAACCAATGTCACCCACTGAAATGTAATTTTCATAAGTGTAGGCACTGTTTTCGCCATCAAAATTGGTATATTCAAATTCACCGAAGATGGGGAGGTTGACATAAATTAGCCCTGAATGCAGTGGGCCTAATTCTTGTTTTGTTTCATCCAATATTTTTATGGCACCGCCTGGCACTATCTTACCTACAGAGCCAGGTTTGTTTTTGGCCTCTGCAGAAGAAATTAAGGTCATAAAGCCAATTTCACTGGCACCGTAGGATTCATAAAATATTGCGCCAAACCAATCAATCATCGCCAATTTAATATCGGCTGGACAGGCAGAGCCTGTGGATATCGCATATTTTAGTGAACTGATGTCATATTTTTCACGGATACTGTGCGGTAACTTTAATAACCTAATCATCATGGTCGGCACTATATAAATATGGGTTATTTGGTTTTTGTCTATAGTGGCTAAAAATTCTTCAGGATCAAACTTAGTGGCAAGGTACAGGTCAACATCAGATGCCGCTAGGGCACAGATACTCAATGTATTTGGTGCGCTGTGGTAAATTGGTGCGGCCACATAGAATCTGTCGTTTTTGGTCAATTGCATTAAGGATTTTGCTAACCCTTGATACACAGTGTATTTATCGGCGTCGTTATCATCTGCTTTGCGTTTTATACCTTTAGGCCTGCCAGTGCTGCCAGAGGTATAGGCAAACATTCCTCTAAATGGTTTGGGCTGGGAATCGATTGGTTCGGTTGTTTGCAATGACAACCCTATGTCTATGGCCATGTCAGCTGTTTGACTTTGTATGTCCAAATCCAAAAGATAACTTTCAGCCACTTGTGTTGGTGTGGCTATAGTGGCGAACAACAGATCGGGTAACTTTTGCGGGTCAAGTTGATGTATTAAGTCTTTATGAGTTATCAATATTTTTGCTTTGGAATCTTGCACTATGTGTTCAATTTCTGTTGTAACAGAATGCCAGTTTAGTGGCACGAAGTAACAACCTAAGTAGCGACAAGCTTGAATAACCGCTAAGTATTGAACGTCATTACGCATTAATATGGCAACGGTATCGTTTGACCCAATTCCCTGATTTTGTAAGAGACGGGCTAATTTTTTAGCGTTGATTTCAAATTCGTTTCTAAGGGTTAGGTTTCCGTTTAAATACAAATGTCCGTTCATTGTCACCTCAATAGTTGACTACATTGGCCCATAAGTGAGTGATGCTATGAGGTGGTTACACTTATATCCAATGTTTGATTTTCGCTTTTATAATGCAGCATCCAAAATTGCAAAATTTAGCCTAACATATTCATTTCTAAAAATGCCAATTGTGCTTTTAAGCCAATAAATTTGGCTAAGTGTAGTCCTTGCACTAGCCGATTATATAAGTAAGTATAGGTTTAGTTTTCCTTAGGTGACTTGAAAATTGGAGTCGTTATGGATGAAAAATTCAGGCAATTGATAGAGCTAGGTGCCGGGGAGTTTGAACATGTCGATGGTTCACTTATTGCCCACTTAGAAGGCACCAGGTGTTTATTGAAAGAGTGGAACGCAGCTGATGTTTTGCAAGACGCAGGTTTGTACCATGCGGCCTATGGCACCTCTGCTTTTACACCCAAGGTATTTGATCTAACTCAAAGAGACGAAGTCGCAGCTGTTATTGGCAGTGCGGCAGAAAACATCGTTTACCATTATTGTGCCTGCGATAGAGACGCTTTCTTCTCGCAGTTTGGGCAAGTGGATAAACCATTGTTTTATGATCGCATATCCAATAAAAAATCCCTTGTATCGAATACCCTATTACAACAACTCTGTGAACTGACTGCCGCCAACGAAACTGAAATTGCCATAAACAATCCAGACTTTGTTACTCAACATGGGGTGGAGCTGGTGGACTTGTTTAAGCGTATGCAACACTTTTTAAGCCCTTGTTCCCAGCGAAAAATTCAACATGTATTTACCTCCCATATTTAACATAGATTCAATTGTGTAGACTGTTGACCACCTTATATCGGCGTTCAAGTGCCAGCATAGTGATGATGTAGAGACTGACTATAACCACAGGTATTGCTACAAATCTATGTTCTGGAAAGAGAAACCAAACAGCCAAAACCAAAAGGGTGCGACTAATAGTATGAAAGTAACCGGCCCAGTGTTGTATCGCCCATGAAAAAGGCATCCACATTAATCCACTTAATATACCTACAGTCAGTGGAATGGAGGTGTAATCTTGCATCGCGAATGGAATGGCTAGGGAAAATACCAATAGAGCCATTACCAGTCCGACCATAAATAGGTGATTAAAAGCATTATTAGGTGTGTGTTTATTAAAAAAGTCTTCTCCCAAAACTTGGGCAAGAGCCATGCCCAAATAAACAATGCTGCCGCAGCCTATCCATACTGACCAAATCTGCCAAATGGGCGGCATAGTCGCGCCTATTATACCTATGATAGTCCAGACTATGCTGCCAGCTAAAGGCATCGCTAAGAAACGTTTTTTGCTAAAAGCGCGACGCTGTTCTTCTAGTGTTTGAGTGTTGTGTTGAGTCATGCTGAATCCTCATCTTTGAATGTAGGAAAAGTGTAAGGAACAGCTAGATGTAATGTAATGGATAAAAATCATTGTTTTTAAATGACATTTGTCATGAATTTATTATTCAGTCGTATTAATCCAAAAATAATTCGGTGCTAAAGTAACGCTCGGCATTATCTGCAAAAATAGTCACAATATTTTTTCCTTGGTTTTGTATTCTTTGCCCAACCTTGATAGCGGCCCAAGCTGCAGCGCCTGATGAAATTCCAACGGGCAAACCTTCAACTTGTGCCAACATACGCGCGTAGTGAATAGAGTCTTGGTCTGAGACCGGGATGATTTCGTCTAACAACTCTAAGCATAAAACATCGGGAATGTGACCCGAACTTAAGCCCTGAATTTTATGTACACCTTTTAATCCTTTGCTTAAGACCGGGCATGAAGCCGGTTCAACAGCAATTATTTGAATGTTGGGGTTACGTATTTTTAATGCCTTTGCGATCCCTGTGATAGTGCCACCCGTGCCAACGCCAGCAATTAAAATATCCACCTTGCCAGCCGAGTCACGCCATATTTCTTGTGCGGTGCTATTAAAATGCATATCAGGATTAGCTTGATTGGCAAATTGATCCAACATCACAGCATTAGGATTTTCCAATACCATTGAACGGGCTTTGTCTATTGCTCCCTTAGTGCCTAATTCTTTGGCGGTGGTAACAAGTTGGGCGCCGTAATGTTTGATTAATTTTTGGCGCTCAATCGACATATGTTCTGGAATGACTATGGTCAATTTAATGCCTTTCATGGCGCATATCCACGCACAGGCCACCCCATTATTGCCAGATGTGGGTTCAATTATTTCGATTTGGCTGTGAAAGTCCTTTGAGTTTATCAGTGCTTCGATCATTGCCATGGCAGGACGATCTTTAATTGAACCTGCTGGATTAAAGTATTCCATTTTGGCCAGAATATTAGCCTTTAAGGCATATTTTTCAGCTAATCGACTTAGGCGTACCAAAGGAGTATTACCTATTGTTTGGGTGATATTGTCATATATTCTAGGAGCAAAAATAGCTGCAGGGCCGCTGGTCTCAATAGCTGAAATATTGTCAGATAAGGCATTAGTTTGTGCATTCATAGGTTAATACTCACAGTAAATTGTCTGTTGAGTAGTGTGCCATGGGGTGCTTGGAATAAAATTGCATATTATTTCTTATAACTTTGATATGTTAGAAAAATATTCTATTTAGTGCTTTTGGGGTGATATTTAAAATTATGGACAGATTAGATTGTGAAATACTACGGTTGTTGCAAAAAGACGCTACACAATCCGTAGCAGATATTGCTGAACAAATAGGTTTAAGCACTACGCCTTGTTGGCGCAGAATTCAGTCTTTGGAAAAACAAGGCATCATAGACAAACGGGTTGCACTACTGAATCCCGAAAAAATTGGCCTAGGCATGACCGTTTTTGTACAAGTAAAGGCATCGAAGCATAATTCTGTTTGGCTAAAAAAGTTTGCGGAACACGCCATAAATATCGAACAAATAGTCGAATTTTATCGAATGAGCGGTGAATATGACTATATGCTCAAAGTAGTAGTAGCAGACATGCAAGCCTTTGATGTATTTTATAAGAGACTGGTAGACGGAATTGATTTGTCGGACGTGACATCGAGTTTCGCCATGGAACAAATTAAATATACTACCGCACTGCCTGTTTAAGACTGACTGATAGTCCTGCAGCTCCATCTAAATAAAAAAAGTGTCATCAAAATAAGGTTTGTTTATGCATTGGTATTCCATACTCCCCCCCGTTATTGCCATCATTATCGTGTTTTGGCGCAAAGAAGTTATTTTGGCATTAATTGCTGCAATTTTGTCTGCTGAGTGGTTGCTCGCCTATCAAAATAAAACTGAAGTATTATTTACCGGCACTATAGGCTCAATCGAGCGAGTGGTTGAAATCGTGGTTTCGGCGGGTAATAGTCGTATATTGCTGTTTAGTCTTTTGATTGGAGCTTTATTAGCTTACATGCGTTACTCAGGTGGCGTCACCGCCACAGTGGAAATGCTAATCAACAAAGGGGTGGCAAAAAGTAAAAAGCAGGTTGGTTTACTGACAATGTTTACAGGCATTGTGGTGTTCATTGAATCAAATCTCAGTGTATTAGCCTCAGGTATTTTGGCTCGGGGGTTATTTGATAAATTTAAAATGAGTCGCGCTAGGTTGGCTTACGTTATCGATAGCACTAGCGCGCCTATTTGTATTCTTATTTTGCTCAATGGTTGGGGCGCATTTATTCTGGCTCTGTTGAGTAACTACGAATTTGAACAAAGCGCAGTGTCTATTTTATGGGGGACTATCCCTCTTAATTTTTATGCCATTATTGCCCTAGTAATAGTGTTATATACAATATTGGCTGACAAAGTTCATGGGCCAATGAAAGACGCTGAGCAAGAACTCGCCACTATGGAAGGGGAGCAGGTTGCGGTTCCTGCCTCTAAAGCGCGTTTTATGTTGCTGCCTTTGGCAAGTATGATTTTATCTATGGTTGGCTTTATGTTGTGGACCGGAAACGGTGACTTAGCCAGCGGAAATGGTAGTAAATCGGTTCTGTATGCCACGCTTTTTGCCTGTTTTGTTGCCTATGTTTTAATGTTAACTTCGAAACAGTTTTCCCATAAAGAGTTGGTCGATACTGGCTTCAAAGGTATGGGTGAAATACTGCCTTTGGTGACTATAGTGTTGTTTTCATTGACCCTAGGAGCAAGTTTAAAAGAACTTGGCACCGGGTTATTTGTTGCTGGCATGGTAGGTGACTATTTGCCTATTAGTTTAATTGTACCCGTGCTGTTTTTGGCAGGGGCAATGATGTCATTTAGTACAGGCACGTCTTGGGGCACCTTTGCGATACTTATTCCAATTGGGGTTCCACTAATTCAAACCATTGGATTGCCACCCTCATTGGTGATAGCCGCTATTTTAGGTGGGGGAGTGTTTGGTGATCACTGTTCGCCTATTTCTGACACCACAGCTGTCTCTTCTATTGCATCAGGTTGCGATTTATTGACACATGTACGTACTCAAATGCCTTATGCGCTGTTTGGTGGTGTGTTAGCGTTTGTTGGATATTTTATTGCTAGTCTAATAATGATTTAAATATGAAGGAGAAAATATTGATGCCTATAAGAACAATAAGAAATAAAAGCTGGGGGTTGGTCTTTCTCTCGTTAATTAGTATGTGTCTTTTGGCGTGTACGGGTCAGGTTGAACAAAAGCAACTCACAGCTGCAGCACCAGAAAAGCAAGCAGCTGTGGCTATGCCTGATAGCTACAGTGCAGACGTAGCTAGAGATGTTTTACAAAAGGGAGGCAATGCCGTCGATGCCGCCATTGCAGCGCAATTTGTTTTAGCAGTAACCCTACCCGAAGCTGGCAATATTGGAGGCGGCGGGTTTATGTTGGTATACAAAGATAAAAAAAGTGATTTTATCGATTACCGCGAACAAGCCCCTTTGTCTGCACATAGAGATATGTATTTGGATGAAAACGGTGATGTTATTCCTTATCAATCCGTAATAGGTATTTTGTCATCTGGCGTGCCAGGCACAGTAGCTGGTATGTGGTTAGCCCATGAAAAGCATGGCAGTTTACCTTGGAAAGAATTAGTACAGCCGGCAGTCACTTTGGCAGAGCAGGGATTTAAGGTGCATCCCAAACTAGCGTCATCAATTGAAAGGCATATTGCTAGATTGGAAAAACGCGGTTTTGATTTGAACTTCAAAGAGTATTTCGCCGCCGCAAAAGCAGATGAGATCTTTCAGCAATTAGAGTTGGCAGAGACCTTAAAACGTATTCGAGATCAAGGACGAGACGGTTTTTATAAAGGCCAAACAGCGCAAATCATCAGTGATTTTATGCGTCAAGAAAAGGGCTTAGTGACTGAGCAAGATTTATTGTCTTATGAAGCTAAGTCTCGCCAGCCTTTGGATGCACAATGGCGTGAATATCAGTTGCTTACATCCCCACCACCAAGTTCGGGAGGCATCGCTATTATTCAATGGTTGAAAATGTACGATCTGTTGACGCGAGAGCAACAAAAACTGACCCATAACTCTGCGGCTTACCTACATTTATTAGCGGAAATTGGTAAACGAGTGTTTGCGGACCGAGCAGAATATCTTGGCGATCCCGATTTTATTGAAGTGCCAATGGCAAGCTTAATTGCGGATGACTATCTAACAAGGCGCAGTCAGTCAGTTATGATGGACAAAATTTCAGTCACTGAATCAGTTAAACCGGGATTAAAAGAAAGCGAAGAAACCACACATTTTTCAGTGATGGATAAGTGGGGAAATGCTGTATCGAATACCACCACTATTAATCTTGGATACGGCAGCAGTGTGGTGGTCGAAGGTGCAGGGTTTTTATTGAACGATGAAATGGATGACTTTAGTTCAAAACCTGGCGTGGCCAATGTGTTTGGTGCTGTAGGTGGTGAAGCCAACGAAATCCAACCTAAAAAACGTATGTTGTCTTCTATGACGCCGAGTATGGTGTTAAAAGACGGTGAAGTGGTTTTTGTAACAGGCTCGCCAGGCGGTACCACTATTATCAGTTCGGTTTATTTGTCTATTCTAAATGCATTAGAATTTTCCATGAGCGCTGAAGACGTAGTAAACCAGCCTAGGTTCCATCATCAACTATTGCCAAAAGATGTTATTCGTTACCATGATGGAATAGATCCTGCCGTGATCAGTGAATTAGAAAAGATGGGCTACACCATGAGTAATCGCCGTTTTGGAGATATGCATGTTGTGTTAAATAAAGACGGTAAAATTGAAGCCGCTTCTGAAGCTAATGGACGGGGAAAATCTATCGTGTTTTAACTGCAAAAGGGCGCTTCTTAGTTCGTTTATCTAGATTTTTGCGAAAACGCAAAATTTAGTTAAATGACACACTAATTGGCGCTTTTCTTAAATGACCATAGCAACCTACATCGTAACTTATTGAAAATATTGATTAAAAATTTTGGCTTTAGTTTTGCTCTAGAGAGATAAAATATTAATAGTGTATTTATCAACAAGGAGTAGGGCATGTCTAACAAGAAGTTATTTTGGATTGCGTTTTTTATTTTATCATGTTGCGAATTTGGCCAAATTGCGTATTCAAAAAATATAGTAACGAGTGCCAATGTGGTTGAACCTAATGATAAAAAATTACAGTGTTCAATAGACAAAACTACAGATGATTGCCAGATGTTAATTACAAAATTATCCAGTCATAGTTTGCCGCGGTAACTTTTCAGATTCTTACATTTGCTGTATAAAAATTGCCTTTATGTGTGTTTTACAGAGAATTGAACTGGAAAAAAACAGTAGTAACAATTAAGGTTAGCGCCTATGACGCATATGCAAAGATTTTCTTTCCCTGTTATTTTTAAAGTCTCTTTTCTGGGCTTGTTTTTTGTTACCTATTCACAAAGTGTTTTGGCTGACAAAGTAGACGATTTTATTCAAAGTATTCACGTTGCGCCCTATAACTGTCCCGATGATAAATATATGCCACAAGTGGATGAATATATTAAGCGGTCCAGTGTTTTACCGTTACAGCTTGTTAAGTTAAAAATCCATAAGGCGCAATGGTTAACATGTGTGGGTAAGTATGACGAAGCACAAGTGATGCTTGAAAAGCTGTTGTTAGCCCCCGCTATGAATGAGAATTCTCAGAGTTATGCCAGTGTTCAGTATCATTTAGGGTTTATTTTTGATGTGCAGGATAAGCCCCAAAAATGTGATTATTATCGCCAATCAGAACAATTGTCTAAAGGTAAATTTAATGATATCCATTTAAGTTCGCAACTTGGCCTCATTACAGTTTGCGATCAAGATAAGCAAGATATTGGAATTAAGCTAGGGCGTTTGTTTGCGTTGCTTAAATCTTATTCTGATGGCTCGGATTTAGAATCTTTAGCGCACATTCATAATAATATTGGCTTGCTGTATGGCTCTATTGGTCAGCGCGCACTTGCAGCTGAGCAGTACGAAAAAACCTATGAAATTGGTTTAAATGTCTATGAAGAGAAAAACCAACTGGCTCCGTTGATCAGTCTTATTACTGCTTATACCGGAAGTGGTGATTATGAGAAAGCGAACCTGATGATTGAAGAGTTGGGTAGGCGCAACTTAAAAGTGAATACTCCCTTAACCAATAGTTGGTACCATTTTGCCCAAAGTCGTCAAGCTTACCGCACCGAAGACTATGAGGCGTTACGCAAAAGTTTGCGGAGTTGGGATGTTTTCCTTGAACAAATTTCTGATCAAACTATGCGTATGTTATACGAGTGGTATGTTGCTGCGCTTTGTTTACATGATAAAGACAGGACTTGTGTTAGCGATTTTTTAGAAAAACAGAGTGATGCTAATCTTGCTATGCCCTCCAGGCTATCTAAGCATATTTATTACACAGGTTTTTTAGTAAAAGCGCACTTGTTTTTGGGAGACGTTGAAGCGGCAAAAAGGAGTTTTGATAATTACTCGGCCATCGCACTAGAAAAGATTAAAAATCAACAAACCTCTGCCCGTGTTTTGGGGGTAGCTAACCTACACAATGAAATTAGTGGTCTAGAATTGAACTTGGCCAAAGCACAAGAGCAACGCTTACAGATTATATTGTTGGTGTTATTGATTCTTTTGGGCTTAATTGGTTTAGGTTATTTAACCTTAGGTAGAAACTATCTGCGCAAATTAGCCGCTGATCCACTCACGGGACTGGCAAATGAACATTCAGTTTTGGCAAAAATTAAAAAAGTAAAGGCACCTATAGATGACAAAGTTAACGCTCTAGCCCTAGTGGATGTCAGTAACTTTACTGCTGTTAACGCAAAGTATGGTTACAAGGCCGGTGAATTGGCTCTAAAACAAGTTGCGGAATCTCTAAAACAGGTCACCAGAGAAAAAGACATAGTTGGACGGGTTGGGGCCGACCAGTTTATTGTGTGTTTAGTGAATATTGAAGACGTGATTGCCGAAGAGTTATTTTCAAGAGTTCAAAATGTTTTAACCGACATCACCTTTAAAGTTGGAAGTGGCGAAAAGGTGAATGTTTGCGTTAATATGCACATATATAGCTCAGTTACCAGTCTATCCGATGCCGATGAAGTGTTAGCTGAAATTCGTAGTGTTTTGCGTAAGGCATAAGCAATTTTCTTTTCTTACTATCTATAAGTTAACCAAACATTTTCAATGAAAATATTACTGCCCCTAAAATATTACGATGAAGCTGGCAGAGTAAAACCAGCTGTCACGCTCTATATTTGTATTGGATTTTTATGCAGAAGTTTGCTGGTATTAATTGGTTCAGTTACGGTTCGCGATAATGCCGAACAATTGTTGGCATTGTTTTATTCGAACAAACACTATCTCTATATTAGTCTCGCTATTGCGATCCCGGCTTTTTTAACATTGTTGCTTTTAGGCTTTAGAGAAAAAATTTGGAAAGCAGATAGGTGTTGGATGTTTTCATATATTAAGCCGTTATTGATATTTTCTGTTTTAGCGGATTTAGCGTTACATATAGTGCTGGCAACCACGAAACATTGGCAATTTTCATGGGTCATTGCCGTTACATTGATACTTGATTCGTTATTATTGTTTTTTTTGTTAAGAGACAAACATACCCAGCTGATGCTCAAGGACTGGAAAAAAACGATACCAAACACTGCAACTGCAAAACCAATTGTTTAAGCAAGGGGAAACTGGGTTATTGTAAATTGTTTGCCAGAGCTTGGTCGAAATAACTCCTTACACTGATTTGGCTATCGTTAACCAATCTTTGGTAACAAATACCTGCAAATGCATAAGTGGCGCCCGCATAGTTTAGTACCACGTAAGGTGCGTCTGGATCGGATTCGTCATAAGTCCAGTTTCCACCGATCTTATTGCGGAAAATTTCACCAACGTAAGCCCCGTAAATATTACAAATGGTAAAGACGGCGTTTGCTTCTAATGCTTGATCTTTATAGCGCCCCAACCAGCTTAAAATAACATCATCCACTAAATCGATACTTTCATCAGAGCCATCCAAGGTAAGATTAAATTCTTCTTCTGTGGTGGTAACTGCATTTTGTGCGCTATCTATCATTAAATCTGTGAGTTCTGCTGATGTCATTTGCATAGTTTATCTCTGTCTGCTTTTTATGTGACTATTGTGTTGCTTATTGACTAGTTTGTCGATTAGAAATGTAATTTGTGTAAAGTGATTCTTGATTTACATAAACGGTTTGTGAGTGGATGATCTGTTGGCGTTTAAATCCGTATATAATAATAACCATTAAGATAGGTGTTGATATTTTTGAAGTATTCATTTGTTTTACCCTTATCAGCGCTCATAGCGCTGTGTGTATTATCAGCGTTAGTCAGTTATGAGGTGATCCCTTCTGGTTTAGAACAGTTGCAGAGTTTAGAGTCGAATTTTGAGGGGTATTTTTATCTACTGATTCTATTAATCATTTTGTTGGAATCTATTGTCTACGTTGGCTTTTATTTCCCAGGACAGTTTTTTGCCGTGGTGTTGGTTGTCTTAAATAAACCCGAACCGCAGGCTATAGTGTTTTTAACACTAGCCATGGTAGTTGCAGCAACCTTAGGTTCGAGTATTAATTATTTTTTAGGTAGAAATTTCGGTGAGGTAAAAAAAAGACAGCCAAAGTTATCAGTGAAAAGTTTGTTAGTGGCGATGATTCACATCAATTCTTTGGCATTTTTTATGTTTGCTCAAGGGGCAAACCGGCAATCCCCCAAAGTGATATTCTGGGCCGGGTTCCTTAACTTACCCTATTATTTGCTGCTCATTTGGGGCACTTCAGTATTAAGTGAACAAGTCATGCAGTTAGCAGAAAACACTTGGTTTTTAGCCATAGCGGTGAGCACTTGGTTAGCTGTCGCTTTGTTTTTGGACTACAAAAAGTATCGAACCACGAGTTAGCGTGTTTGATTACTTTGAGAATGTTTACTAATCAACTTGTCTATCACCCTTGCTGATGCAACAAAACCAAATGTGGCTGTAACAGCTACTGCAGCGCCAAAACCATTGTTGCAATCTAACTTAACACTGCCATCTGTGAGTGTTTTGTTCATACACACACTGCCATCTGGCTGCGGGTAACGAAGTTGTTCAGTTGAAAATACACAATCAATGCCAAAACGACGTTTGGGGTTGGTACTGAAGTGATAGAATCTACGTAGTTCTGAACGTAATTTTGCTGCTAGAGGATCTTGAATGGTTTTACTCAAATCAGAGACGGCGACTTGAGTGGGGTCGATCTGTCCTCCCGCTCCACCTATGGTAATGATGGGGATTTTATTACGCTTGCAATGGGCTACCATGGCGGCTTTTGCTTTGATGCTGTCGGTCGCGTCTACTACATAATCAAAGGCATTATTGATCAGGTCTGAGACATTGTCGGGGGTCACAAAGTCTTCAATTATGGAAACATCACAGCTGGGATTAATCTGTGAAATTCGTTTCGCCATCGCTTCTACCTTTGCTTCACCAACAGTGTCCTGAAGTGCATGGATTTGTCTGTTGGTGTTGGTTACGCAGATGTCATCTAGGTCAATTAAAGTGATTTTACCAACTGCCGTTCTGGCTAAACTTTCAGCAACCCACGAACCTACGCCACCAATACCAACAACACACACATGGGATTGCCGTAAAATATCGGTTCCTGATAATCCATATAGGCGTTGGGTGCCACCAAATCGTTGCTCAGATACTTGCTGCTGATCCATAAACTCACATTTCTAATACATTTTATACTGAAGGGTATTGTATCAGTGGCGTGGCATATAACTCCATTAGAGTCTGTTAACTTTTTAGAGGTATCCTTTTTTTATTAAATTGCCAATAAAGTTACCTTGTTTGCTGTTCTTGATTGAATAAGCCGCCAAGCTTTAATACTATTCATGAAGATAATTTAGCAACAACAACGTTGTTTTGTGAAATAAAAATAATCAAAAAGGAAGGTGTGATGAAACCTGTTGTTTTAGCTGGAGGAAGTGGAAGTCGTTTATGGCCAAAATCAAGAGCTGCGTTACCTAAGCAGTTTCTAAGTTTGACAAGTGATCTGACTATGTTGCAAGACACTATTGTCAGACTAGCCGGCACGGAAGCGGACCAACCCATAGTAATTTGTAATGATGCCCATCGATTTTTAGTCGCAGAGCAACTTCGTCAACAAGATATCCAGCATGGTGGTATTTTACTCGAACCCATGGGTCGTAATACCGCGCCGGCAATTGCTTTAGCAGCATTACATGCTTCTTTAAATGGTGAAGATCCGGTTTTACTTATTTTAGCTGCCGACCATTTAATCAATGACGCGCCTGAATTTCATAAAGCCATCTCACAGGCAGAAGTGTTAGCTAAACAAGGTAAATTAGTCACTTTTGGCATAGTGCCAGATTCAGCGCATACGGGTTATGGATACATCAAACGTGGCGACAAGGTTAGCAATGTAGATGTGGGTTTCGATGTGGCTAGCTTCGTTGAAAAGCCAGATTTAGCCACGGCACAACAATATGTTGATTCAGGAGAATTTTACTGGAACAGCGGCATGTTTATGTTTAAAGCCAGTCGTTACTTGCAAGAGTTAGAAAAATACGCACCTGAGATGTTGGAGATTTGTAAGAAGGCAATCGCAACTGAATCTGCCGATTTAGAATTTGTGCGAGTTGATGCCGACGTTTTTGTGACTTGTCCTGATGATTCTATCGATTATGCCGTGATGGAAAAAACCGACTCGGCTTGTGTGGTGCCTCTCGATGCTGGTTGGAGTGATGTGGGCAGTTGGTCTTCATTATGGGAAACAGCTAAGCAAAAGGATACCCAAAACAATGTAGTCATAGGCGACGCTATTCTTGATGGTGTAACCAATAGTTATATCAACTCTGAACAACGGCTGATATCAGTGGTGGGCTTAGACAATATAGTGGTGGTAGAAACTAAAGATGCAGTATTGGTCGCACACAAAGATAAAGTGCAAGACATCAAAAATGTGGTGAATCAACTTAAGACAGAACAGCGCCCAGAATGGGAATTCCATCGCGAAGTGTTTAGACCTTGGGGCAGTTATGATTCTATTGATAACGGCGAAAGATTCCAAGTAAAACGTATCACGGTAAAACCTGGCGAAAAACTCTCAGTGCAAATGCATCATCACAGAGCTGAGCATTGGATAGTTGTTTCAGGTACTGCAAAAGTCACTAATGGTGACCAGACCTTATTGTTGTCCGAGAATCAATCAACTTATATTCCAATTGGTGTTGTGCATGCATTGGAAAATCCTGGTCGTATTCCGCTAGAACTTATCGAAGTGCAATCTGGCACCTATTTAGGTGAAGATGATATTGTGCGCTTTTCTGACCGATATGGTCGTGTTGAAGCCAAGTAGGCTTACTGATACTCCTCGCTAAATAAGAGATTTTATGAAGATTACATGTTTTAAAGCCTATGACATACGTGGCAAGTTAGTGGCGCAGCTTGATGAAAAAGTAGCCTATCGTATTGGCCGTGCTTTTGCAGAATTTATGCAGGCTAAAACGGTTGTGGTGGGTGGTGACGTAAGATTAACTTCCAAGCCACTGAAATTAGCATTGTCGGCAGGTTTGATTGATGGTGGAGCAACAGTCACAGATTTAGGGATGACAGGCACTGAAGAGATTTATTTTGCCACTAAACATCTCAAGGTTGATGGTGGTATTGAAGTGACTGCCAGTCACAACCCTATTGATTATAATGGCATGAAGTTAGTTAAAACTGACTCAAAACCTGTCAGTGGCGATACTGGCTTGTTTGCAATTCGTGATTTGGCCGAAACATACGCAGATGACGATGTTCAAGCAAGACTTGAGTTTTATTCTAATGGTTTGGTAACTGAACAAGCCTTTATTCAAGGCGAAGCCTCAGTGGCAGTGGATAAACTCACGTCCACATCACAATATAGTGTTTTGGATAATATGCAGGCGTATGTGGACCATATGTTGTCGTATATTGAGACTGATAACATCACTCCTTTAAAGTTGGTTGTTAATGCTGGTAATGGTGCGGCAGGTGACGCATTAGATGCGATACAAAGTGCGTTAGAAGCGGTCAAAGTGCCTGTAGAGTTTATTAAAGTGCATCATAAGCCCGATGGTTCATTCCCAAATGGGATTCCTAATCCATTATTGCCAGAGAGTAGGGCAGATACAGCCAATGCCGTTATCGAGAATAATGCCGATATGGGGATTGCTTGGGATGGTGATTTCGACCGCTGTTTCTTATTCGATGAGAAAGGCGATTTTGTTGAAGGTTATTATATTGTTGGTTTGTTAGCGAAAGCCTTTTTGGATAAAAAACCAGGCTCTAAGATCATTTATGACCCAAGAGTTTACTGGAATACCGAAGATATTGTGTTATCTGCTGGTGGGGTGCCTATCAAAAGCAAAACTGGCCATGCCTTTATCAAAGAGCGTATGCGCGCTGATGATGCGATCTATGGCGGCGAAATGAGTGCGCATCATTATTTCCGTGACTTTGCTTATTGTGATTCGGGCATGATCCCATGGCTTTTAGTGGCAGAATTGTTATGCACCACGCAAAAACCTTTGTCGCAGTTAGTGAAAGAACGCATTGCGGCTTTTCCATCTTCAGGTGAAATCAACAGTACATTGGCTGATCCAGACGCCTCTATAAAGGCCGTACTGGATAAATATGAAGCAAGTGCCACAGTGGTGGATTACACCGATGGTATTGGTTTAGAGTTTGGCAATTGGCGCTTTAATTTACGTAAGTCTAATACTGAGCCTGTTGTGAGACTTAATGTTGAATCTAGGGGCGATATTGCATTGATGCAAGAAAAAACAGCTGAGTTGTTGGCCTTGTTGAAGTAAATCATCATTCTAAAAACTAAAAGCCCAGCTAATTGACTGGGCTTTTTAATGTCTGTTTTACACTAGGCTAAACAAAACTTATTTCACTTCCTCACCCGCAGCTTGTTTATCTGCATGGTAACTGGATCGCACCATTGGGCCAGAAGCTGCGTGACTGAAGCCTAATTCTTTTGCAACATCACCTAGCTCGTTAAACTCGTCTGGGTGTACATAACGCTTTAATGGGAAGTGGTGTTTACTGGGCTGTAAATATTGGCCTAGGGTCAGCATTTCCACATCGTGTGAGCGTAAATCTTTTAATACCTCGGTTATTTCGTGTTTGTCTTCGCCCATACCCATCATTAAGCCTGATTTGGTAGGAATATCCGGATGTTGCAGTTTGAATTTTTTCAATAGGTCTAGTGACCATTGATAATTCGCCCCGGGGCGGCATTCTCGGTATAAACGTGGAATGGTTTCAAGGTTGTGATTAAACACATCGGGTGGGCTTTGCTTGAGTATTTCAAGGGCTCTGTCCATACGACCTCTGAAATCGGGCACTAAAACTTCAATTTTGGTGGCAGGGCTGTGTTCGCGGATAGCGCTAATACAATCAACAAAGTGCTGAGCGCCACCGTCGCGCAAATCGTCACGATCTACTGATGTGATCACCACATACTTTAACTTCATTTCGGCTATCGTTTTCGCTAACTTGATTGGCTCTTCTGCACTTGGTGGTAAAGGTTTACCGTGAGCCACATCACAAAATGGGCAACGACGGGTACAGATATCACCCAAAATCATAAAGGTTGCAGTGCCATGATTAAAACATTCGGCTAGGTTAGGGCAACTGGCTTCTTCACACACAGAATGTAAATTGTTTTTGCGCAAAGTCTTTTTGATATGATCAATTTTATCTGTGTTACGTGGCAGCTTTATTTTGATCCACTCAGGTTTACGCAACATCTCTGCCTTTTCAGTAGGCATTATTGTGATAGGAATATGTTTAACTTTTTCGTCATCCCGAAGTTTTACTCCGGCCTGCGGGCGTGCGTTAGTCATTGAAGCCTTCTCTGTATTCTGGATTTTTTATGCCTAATAAGGCAGATAAATTTTCAATCAGTTTAGTGCCTGCTGCATCAAGCGAATCAGGACCGTTAAGTTGTGCGCAATCTACCATTTCCAGGCCGGCATAACCACAGGGATTTATGCGTTTAAAGGGGCTTAAATCCATATTGACGTTTAAGGCCAGTCCATGAAAAGAACAACCTTTGCGAATTCTTAAACCAATAGAACACACTTTTTTACCATTAACATATACACCTGGGGCATCTGCTTTAGGGTAGGCACTTATTGAATATTCTTTAAGTGTGTTAACCACAGACTCTTCCAGTGCAGTGACTAAGTCTCTTACACCTAGTTGATTACGTTTAAGGTTTAGCAAAACGTACAACATTTGTTGTCCGGGTCCATGGTAGGTGACTTGACCACCTCTATCCACTTTGACCACCGGAATATCGCCGGGCATAAGCAAATGTTCTTCTTTACCCGCTTGTCCTTGAGTGAAGACCGCTGGATGCTCCACTAACCACAATTCGTCGGCTGTGGCAGCGTCTCTACTATTGGTGAAGTCTTGCATTGCTTGCCAAGTAGGCAAGTATTCCTGAAGGCCTAATTGCCTGACGATTAATGTAGGTGACATTATATGAGGCAAATGCTTTCTACAGTACCACTTTCACTAGCTCTAATTTTGCTAGTTCAACATAAAGGGTTTCCATGTGTTCTTTGCTGGTCACGGTAACACTCAGTGAAATGGAGTGATAAGTGCCTTTCGAACTGGGTTTTACCTTAGGCATATAGTCACCAGGTGCATGGGCTTGTAGACAAGAAATGACATCTTCTGGTAATCGTTCATGGGCTATCCCCATGATTTTAAAGGTTTGCTGGCACGGGAAGTCCAGCAGTTGATCAAATTGTGTATCCATCTCTCTCTCGAATATTGAATAAAAGGGCAGTGTATTAATTAACTGTCAAAGCCAAGTTGTAATTTGACAAAATCAACCATGCGGTCGATGAAACCACCTTCTTTTACTTCCTGTAAAGCAACCAAGGGATATTCAGCAATATCCTCGCCTTCAATTTGCAAGTAGAGTTTGCCAACAACTTCACCTTTGGAAAGGGGGGCTTGTAAGTTCTTATCTAACTTAAAGTTAGCTTTCAAATTTTTACTTTGGCCTCGAGGAATATTAATTGGGGTATCTTGTAAAATACCAAGGTCGACAGTTTCTTTGTCACCCATAAAAATACGATGGGACACAAAACTATCTCCGGCTTTATAAGGCGTGATAGTTTCAAAAAAGCGGAAACCGTATTTCAGTAACTTTTTGTTTTCAACTTTACGAGCCCGTTCACTGTCTGTACCCATTACAACTGATATTAAACGCATATCACCTTGGTAAGCAGAAGTAATCAAGCTATAACCCGCATCCGAAGTATGGCCGGTTTTTATCCCATCAACATTCAGGCTTTTATCCCACAATAAGCCATTACGGTTATATTGTTTAATATCGTTGAAGGTAAATTCTTTTTCAGCATAAATGGCATATTCTTGTGGAACGTCACGTATCAGTGCCGCTGACAAAATTGCCATGTCTCTAGGTGTGGTGTAGTGCTGAGCATCATGTAAGCCATGACTATTCACAAAATAAGTTGAGGTCATGCCGAGTTTAGATGCATGCATATTCATCATACTAGCAAAGGCATCTTCGCTACCTGCTATATGTTCTGCCATTGCGACACACGCATCGTTACCTGATTGCACAATAATACCGCGATTTAGATCAGCAACGGATATCTTTTTGCCTACTTCAATAAACATTTTTGAAGAGTCTGGAAAATTTTTGGCCCACGCATTTTCAGAAATAGTGACCATATCGGTTTCTTTGATATTACCGTTGGCGAGCTCTATGCCAATCACATAACTTGTCATCATTTTCGTCAAGCTTGCAGGCGGTATCTGAATGTCGGCGTTTTGCTCTGCGATGACATTACCGGTTTGGAAGTCCATTAATATGAAACCTTTGGCTGCGACACTTGGCGCAGGTGGGATTACCACAGCAGCAGAAACTGAAAAAGTGCATATACACAGGACTAAGCTGTTTATGAGAGATCCGAAATACGTTTTTGGTTTAAGCATTAAACTACCGTTTTTGAAAATGTTGTAAGAATAGATGTCTTAGTTACGCCTTATTCGACATAATTTATGACCTCAAATTTTGCCCAGCAATATAGCACTTTGCGTGTTAAATTGCTGCTCTACTACTAACTAATCCTCAATAATATGGAGATTTTTGTCAGCTTCAATGATGTGAGACTTAAATTTATACAAAAAGTTTAAGTTTATCCATGAAGAGGCTTTAATCAGCGTAAACTTTATAGGCACCTGGGTAGTCGTTACTTTTAAGCACGTTGAGCAATTTATCTGCTTCAAACTCGTTTGATAGAGGTCCAAGGTGTAATTTATAAATGCCTTTTTCGAGTCTGGTTTTGTGTGGGCGTTGATACAAAGAGGTTAAAGTTTTGGCCAATTTATCTATTTGGGTTTTGTTTTGTAAGGCCGCCACTTGAATAAACAGCCGTTGGTCATTTGTATTAGGGGCATCTTGGATGATTGGATTACGACCTACTGTGATATTTCCCGTCTGATCTACATGGACGACGTCGATTTTTACCTCTGCCACCCCTGTCTTTAACATATCAAGCTTTAATGCTGCAGCGTATGATAAGTCTATTACTCGACCTCTGTGAAAAGGTCCTCTGTCGTTCACTCTAACGACAACTTGTTTGCCATTTTTTAAGTTAGTGACACGTACAAAAGAGGGTAATGGCAAGGTTTTGTGTGCGCCTGACATTTGGTACATATCGTAAATTTCACCGTTAGCGGTCTGGTGACCATGAAACTTCTGTCCATACCAACTGGCGTGACCTTTATCACTGAAACCTTTGCCTGTGCTGAGTGGTTGGTATCGTATTCCTCTAACGATATAAGGACGCATGTTGGCTTTTGCGTAAGACTCGTATTTAGCAACGGCATCATGGCTTGTAACTTTGCTCGGCACCACTTTAGGTGCCGAGTCTTGATGCTGATAATAACGACCTTTGGGCGCACACCCCACTAAAGTAAGGAATATAATGGCTAAACTAAGATAACGAGCGGAATTTATCATGGCAGCACTAATTGCCCACTTTCGCTGTTATTGCTGTGTTAAAACCTTCTTTAAGTTGTTGGCTAAATTGAAATACTGCCATGGCGTATAAGGGACTGTGATTGTAGCGAGTGATCACGTAAAAATTTGGTAAGCCTACCCAATATTCTTTTTTGTTTGGTTGTGAAAATTCGAACAGCTTAACCTTCATATCTTCGCTCAAGTAGGGTTCATCAATACTGACCCCAGCTTGTTGCAATTGCGCCCACTGATGGGAGTATTTCAAAGATTTTGACAGCAATTTTGTATGTTCAGTGCCACTAACTTGTGCTTTAAAAGCAATATCGGAATCAGCTTTCCAATGATGTTTTTTAAAATAATTCGCAACACTGCCAATGGCGTCCTCAGGATTGTTTAAAAGGTCCCTGATACCGTCGCCATCAAAATCTACCCCATAATGACGATAACTAGAGGAGATAAATTGGCCCCAACCCATAGCCCCAGCATAAGACCCTTTAAGCTCGGTGATCTCAAACTTTTCTTCTTGGGCTAATAAAAATAATTGTTCTAATTCACTGCGAAAAAACTTTGCTCGCGGCGGATAATGAAATCCTAAGGTCACCAGTGCATCGAGAACTGAGTATTTGCCAATATAAGTACCATAAAACGTTTCAACACCTATGATGGCAACGATAATTTCTGCTGGTACACCACTTTCCTGTTCAGCGCGAGCTAAGGTTTTTTGGTGAGTTTGCCAGAATTCTATACCTTTGGTTAAACGTTTTTCGGTTAAAAATATCGGGTAATATTGGTGCCATGGTTTCGCTTCCCAAGGCTTGGAAATGGACTTAAGTATGGCTTCATTTTTGTTGGCTTTTGCTAAAGTTGACTCAATCACTTCTCGATCAAATTGATGTTTTTCGACCATTAAATCTATAAATTGCTGTTGCAATCCCAAAGGGGTCGCGTGAGCGCTAAAGCCGCTAATACACAAGCTCAATACTAAAAATGATCTAAACAACTGCATGGTTTCTCCTTGTAAGTTAAGTTTTTACTTAACTCAGTATCTAGGGACAGCAAACCCCATTATTCTCGGGACATGATTCTTTTTTGAGTGCTTATTGCCATCAAAATGCCAAAACCAGCCAACAGAGTCACCATTGAGGTTCCCCCGTAACTGACTAAGGGTAAAGGCACACCCACCACAGGTAAAATACCAGAGACCATGCCCATATTCACAAATACATAAACAAAAAAAGTAAGGGTAATGCTACCGGCTAAAATTTTACTAAATGCATCTTGCGCTTTTACCGCTATCAACATGCCTCGAATAACAATAAAGGCGTAGATTGACAACAATGCGACCACACCCCAAAAACCAAATTCTTCGCTGAACACAGCAAAGATAAAATCGGTGTGACGTTCGGGTAAAAACTCGAGTTGTGATTGTGTGCCTTGCAACCAACCTTTGCCTTGGGATCCGCCTGAGCCAATAGCAATTTGTGACTGAATAATATGATAACCCGAGCCTAGGGGATCACTTTCTGGATTAAGAAAGGTGAGTACTCGTTGTTTTTGATAATCCTTCATCAAAAAAATCCACATAATAGGTGTAAAAGCTGAGGCCGCTACCGCTACAAAAGAGATAAAGCGCCAGCTCATGCCCGCTAGAAACAGAGCAAACACACCTGAGCTTGCGATGAGTAGCGAGGTGCCTAAGTCTGGCTGACGAGCAATTAACAAGGTGGGTATGGCGACTAATACAAAACCAACGAGTATATGCCACGTTTTTGGTGGCAAATTAAATCGACTGATATACCAAGCTACCATCATAGGTACGGCTAGTTTCATTATTTCAGAAGGCTGAAAGCGAAATACGCCTAAATCTAACCAGCGCTGTGCTCCTTTACTGGACACGCCTATTACTAATACAGCAACTAACATTGCCACGCCAATGACGTAAAAATAAACCGACAATTTTTGATAGGCCATGGGAGGGATTTGTGCCACCACTAACATAACGCCCAAAGCCAGTGCAAGGCGTGTTAATTGTCTTTGAATGAGGGCTAAATCTTGGCCTCCGGCAGAATAAATAGTCACGAGTCCCACTGCCATTAGCACTAATAAGCCTAATAATAACAAACCATCACAATGTATCCGATCCCAAAAAGAGCGGCTGTTAGGCGCCAGTTTAGTTCTTAGCATCAAGGTTGTTCCACCTCAGGTTTAAGTTCGGTTTGAGTGAGCTCGGTACTCTGTGGTGTTTGGCCAAAATGTTCAATCACTTCATGTGGTGGAAACGTTTGATCTCTAAAATAATTATCCATCATTTTGCGGGCGATAGGTGCCGCCTCTGCACCGCCATGGCCTGCATTTTCTAATACAACTGTGACAGCAATTTGCGGCTTGTCATAGGGAGCATATCCTACATACATCGCATTATCGCGGTTTTTCTTGGAGAGCTTTTCAGCATCATATTTTTCGTCTTGTGCGATAGTCACTAATTGCGCAGTACCGGTTTTTCCTGCTGATATGTAATGCGCACCTTTGAATGCTGCACGGGCAGAGCCTTTTCGATTGACGGTACCGTACATGGCATCTAATACAATATCCCAGTTGTATTCGTCTTTAATAGCAATAGGGCGCCTCTCTCTTATGCCTTGTAATACTATGGCGTCATTTTGCATATTACCTCGAATAATTTGCGGGATAATTCGTTTACCTTTATTGACTAAAGTAACCACTGCTTGGGCCAGCTGAACAGGTGTTGCAGTCCAGTAACTTTGTCCAATGCCAATGTTGATAGTATCACCTATGTACCAAGGGCGATTAAACAAGGCTTTCACTATGCCTCTGCTGGGCATAATGCCATCCGCTTCTTCATGCAAGTCAATACCTGTATAGTCACCAAAGCCAAATTCGTTCATGCTTTCACTGATACGATCTATGCCTAGTTTATAGGCCATGTCATAGAAAAAAATATCACAGGATACTTCAATCGCCTTTGTGACATCCACCCATCCATGACCCCATGGATTATGATCTCGCCATATACGTTCAACATTTTTTAACTGGTATTTACCCACGTCATAAACTCGGCTTTCGGGTGTAATTACTTTCTCTTCAAGTCCAGCTAATGCCAAAAGAGGTTTAATTGTTGACGCAGGAGGGTATTGCCCCTGAGTGGCACGGTTAAATAAAGGCCGGTCAGAGGTGAGTAGTTTTTTATAATTCTTACTGCTGATACCATGCACAAATAGGTTGGGATCGTAGCTTGGACTGCTATATAAGGCGAGTACACCACCGTCATTAGGATCGATGGCGACTACCGTTCCTTTTTTACCATTGAAAGCCTTTTCAGCTTCAAGTTGCAAGTTCATGTCTATATTTAGGACTATATCTTGACCAGGAGTGGGTGGGCTGAAGTTTAATATACGAATAATTCTACCCTGATTATTCACTTCTACTTCTTGAAAACCTACCGCGCCGTGTAGCTTCTCTTCATGGTATTTTTCTATGCCCCTTTTACCAATGTCATAGGTGGCCGCGTAGTTGGCTTCAACCCCTGCTTCACTGAGTTTCTGTAAGTCTTTTTTATTTATCTTGGCAACATAACCTAATACATGAGTCAGCGCACTGCCATAGGGGTAATAGCGTGCCAACCTCGCTTCGACAGACACACCTGGATACTTATGTTGTTTAGCAGAAAATAGCGCGACTTCTTTAGGCGTTAAACGGTTGACTAAATTAACAGGCTTAAAACGTCTATTACCTTTTAAGTCTTTATAAAAGTCACTGACATCTTCTTCATCAATTTCTAATAAATGGCTGAGTTCGTTGATGGTGACTTCTAAGTCATCAATTTCTTCTGGAATAATTTGTAAACTGAAAACCGGGCGATTTTCTGCTAACAATATGCCATTTCTGTCGTAAATTAATCCACGATTCGGTGCTACAGGTAAAACTTTTATGCGGTTACCGTTTGCCCGTGTTTGATAATCTTCGAAGCGACTGACTTGCAAATAATATAAATTGGTCAATACCATGGCGATCATTAAAAATACCACTAACAGCCCAATAAAAGTGCGCCTTGCAAAAAGGTTGGCTTCCGCTGAATGGTCTTTTATGAGGATACGCGGAGTTGGCAAATTTATTCTCTATGGTAAGGATGATTATTATTAATTGACCAAGCCCGATAAAGGCTCTCTGCTACAATTATGCGTACTAATGGATGTGGTAGTGTAAGACTCGATAATGACCACTTTTGTTCCGCAATTTTTATACATTCAGGTGCTAAACCTTCTGGGCCGCCAATTAACAAGCTGACGTCTCTGCCGTCCATCAGCCAAGCTTCCATGGTTTTCGCTAATTTAGGTGTGTCCCAAGGTGCGCCTGTTACTTCTAAGGTTACTACTCTATTGCCTTTAGGAATGGCAGCTAGAGTCAATTCACCTTCTTTTTGTAAGATACGTTTAATATCGGCATTTTTGCCACGTTTACCCGCATTGATTTCAGTTAGCTGTAAAGGCATATCGGCAGGAAAACGTCTGCAATATTCTGAAAAACCCTGCTCAACCCATTTGGGCATTTTCATGCCCACTGCAATCATTTGAATACGCACTGGTTTAGCCCCAGAGCTTTTCCAGCTGATAGAAATCTCGGGCTTCCTCTTGCATCACATGCAAGACCACGTCGCCTAAGTCAACTAGCACCCAATCTCCAGTTTCACGTCCTTCAATACTCAAAGGTGCGTTACCTGCTTGTTTGGCTTCAACTACCACATTTTCGGCAATTGAAATAACATGACGTTTAGAGTTACCTGAGCAAATTAGCATGGTTTCGGTAACCGAAGATTTTTCTGCAACATCTAAATCAATAATGTCACGACCTTTTAAGTCTTCGACTTTTTCTATTACAAACGCTTTTAATTGTTGGTGATCCAAAGGTTTTCCTTTTGGTTGAAATTTATACGATATGAATTTGCCATAGTTTAACAGAAATCAGCACTAGGCTGATAGAGCTTATGCTGATGAATATAATCTATTATTTGAGGCGGTAAAAAATCTTTAACCGACTGATTATTAAGAAGTTGCTTTCTGATTTCAGTGGATGACACCGTAAAAGTTTGCGTATTGGCAAGGTAAATATGCCCTGCGAGACTATTATGCAGAGCCATTGGATCAATAATTTGCCTTTTGTTTAGCAGTGCTTGCAGATTCTCAGAACGCCCTTTTAGGTTTGTTACCGAATCACCTTCTCTTGTGCATACTACAAAATGACATAGAGAAAACAGTTTTTCCCAGTTGTGCCATGTAAACAAATTTTGTAACGAGTCTGTACCTATGAAAAAACACAGGGGGGTAGTGGGCATTGCTTGGCGCATTTCAGTTAAAGAGTCGACGCTAAAGGTAGGCTTTTGGCGATGAATGTCTCTTGCGTCAGCATAAAATAATGGATGCTCAGCACAAACCAGTTCTACCATCTTTAGCCTGTCGTTACTCGATGCTGTGGCAGGATCTTTATGGCTTGGTATATAACAAGGCATTAACGCTACTTTTTTGATATTGGCTTTATTTGCGCCCTCTAGCACGGGTAATATATGCCCATTGTGAATGGGGTCAAAAGTACCACCTAAAATACCTAAGGGAGGAGCGAGTTGCATAACAGCCCTAGTCTAAAATGCCATAATCTAAAGGCAGGTTATTAAGTGAACAGGGGATAAAAAGTAGACATAAATGGCATAATTCCACATAAGGACGAACCACTTGGGATTGTTTAATGGCGTTATCGAATTCAGTTAGTTTTTGCTGCAAGTCGCGCATATGTTCTAGAGATAAACGTTGCAATGCCGATTGATAGAAGGACTGCCTACTTTTCCAAATGCGGTGTTGATTCCAGTTAATTGATTTGCCTTGTTGGCGATCAAATAATAGGGATTGCAGGGTTTGCCACTCCCGTGTCAATGCCCAGACAATTATATTGGGTTCAACGCCTTCGCTTTCTAAGCGATAAAGCATTTTGACCGCTTTTTGCGCCTCACCGCTGAGTAACACATCGATTAAATGAAACACAGTGAATCTGGATTGATCCACTACCGCTTCTTCTACCTGTTCGAGGCTCGGATTGCCTTGTGGGTAGAGCAATATTAACTTTTGAATTTCTTGTTTGGCTGCAAGTAAATTACCTTCACAATAGTCGACCAGCAACTGTACAATGGGTTGCGAGGCTTGCATGCCTGCAAGGCGCATTTGGTTGTTTAACCATTGATATAAGGCATTACCTTCCAGCGGATAACAAGGTACATATACGCCGTGTTTATCCACAGCTTTAAACCATTTGGTGTTTTGAACATCTTTACCAATTTTACCGCCGTGTATCACTATCAGTACATCGGGATTCACCTTTTGTGCTATGGCAGTTAATACTTTGCTACCTTCAGCGCCAGGTTTTCCTGTTGGTAATTCGAGTTCGATAATTTGTTTGCTAGAAAACAAAGATAAGGTTTGGGTGGCTTCAATCAGGGTGTCCCAACTAAATTGTGGATCCGCAACCAAAGATTGGCGTTCATCAAAACCTTGGGCTAAGGCAGCCACTCTGATTAACTCAATAGAGGCGAGTTTTTGTTGTGGCTCATCACCAAAAATCAGATAAAAAGGTTTTAGTTCTGAGGAAGCATCAACATTAAATCGGTTTGGATAAACCTGCATTAGCCACCTGCAGTCTGTTGCCAACTACTATGGGAACTGGCAATCTGACGAATGATGCGATTCGCTGCTTCTTGACGCATTTCATTTTGAATTAAGTCTAATTCTCGAGACTTAGCTAATACCGCATTTGGGTCGTCTTGGTATTCCCTAGTGACATCAAACTCGATTTCTTGGGCATCCTGACCGGGAAATTGGATTTGATACCTTATGGTATACACCAATTCGTATTCTGCCACTTGTCCCGTTGAAAACAATGATAATAAACGTCTTTCAAGTTTGTCTGAGGTTAAATAAACAATGGCGTCAATTTTTGCGGCGATTTGGCTCGAACTCGCGGTGTTATCTAACACCTCTATGTTGAACCCTTGCAGTTGTTTCCACAAAATTCGATACAGCGGAGTGTTTTTTTGCGATGCCAGTAGTTGCAGTTGTTCAATACCCACCGGTAGCCCATAGTCGCCACGTAGCTTAAAGCCACATCCCACTATTGTTAACACAATAGTGAGGATGCATATTTTTAAGCTTAGAGGTTTTAACACCTTAATTTGCCACTATGTTGAGCAATTTACCGGGAATGTAAATCACTTTTCGGATAGTTTTGCCGTCTATATGTTGTTGCACATTTTGTTCGGCCAATCCTAAGGCTTCAACCTGCTCTTTAGTGGCGTCAGCAGAGACAGTCATTTTAGCCCTGACTTTGCCGTTGACTTGTACTACAACCAGCTTTTCATCTTCAACCATAGCGTCTGCTTCAGCTATTGGCCATGGTGCGGTTTCAACTTGATCTTTGTGACCTAAATCTCTCCACATAACATGACAAATGTGTGGGGCGATAGGTGCAAGTAACAATACTATTGCATCAATACCTTCACGCATAATGGCCAAATCTTGTGGTGATGTTTTTTCCGCTTTTTGTAAGTTGTTGAGTAATTCCATTGTGGCGGCAACAGCGGTATTAAATGTCTGACGACGACCAATATCATCACTGACTTTTTCAATGGTCTTGTGGATCAAACGTCTAAGGTTTTTCTGCTCGCTAGATAAACTGGTTTTATCTAGCGGGGCAATTTCACCCGCTTCAATGTGTTCTTGTACTAAGGTCCAAAGACGTTTTACAAATCTATGTGCCCCTTCCACACCTGAGTCTATCCACTCTAAAGTTTGTTCAGGTGGAGCCGCAAACATAGTAAAAACTCGAATGGTATCAGCACCATACAAATCAATAACTTGCTGCGGATCGATGCCGTTATTTTTCGATTTGGACATTTTGATCATGCCGTGATGAATCACGTCTTTGCCGTCAGACTCAAGTACTGATTTTATAATCCTACCTTTATCGTCTTTTTCACTGATGACATCGGCAGGAGAGTACCACACCTTTTTACCTGCTTGGTCTTCACGATAGAATGAATCGGCTAACACCATACCTTGACATAACAAGCGTTTGTACGGCTCATCAGATTGTACTAATCCTTCATCTCGCATTAATTTGTGGAAAAAGCGTGAGTACAATAAATGTAATATGGCATGTTCAATGCCACCTACATATTGGTCAACAGGTAACCAGTAATTGGCTTGTGCCGGATCCAACATGGCTTGGTCATTTTGTGCGCTACAATAACGGGCGTAATACCACGAAGATTCCATAAAAGTATCAAAGGTATCCGTTTCACGTAATGCAGGTTGTCCGTTATAGTCTGTTTTTGCCCATTCAGGGTCGGCTTTTATGGGCGAAATGACCCCGTTCATCGTTACGTCTTCTGGTAATTCCACGGGTAATTGTTCACTAGGAACAGGCACCGACTCACCATTTTCTAAATTTAACATTGGGATTGGGCTGCCCCAATAACGTTGCCTTGATACTCCCCAATCTCGTAAACGGTAATTGACTTTCTTTTTACCTTTGCCTTGTTCACTCAAGGCTTGTGCAATTTGTTCGAAGGCTTGCTGCGATGTTAGCCCATCAAATTCACCTGAGTTAACCAATACCCCTTTTTCGGTAAAGGCTGCTTGGCTTAAATCACACTCAATAGTGTTTTGTGCGTCACCTTGAATAACTTGTTTTATGTCAAGGCCGTATTTAGTGGCAAATTCCCAGTCACGTTGATCGTGGCCTGGTACCGCCATCACTGCGCCTGATCCGTAACCCATCAAGACAAAGTTAGCTACCCATACTGGTACTTTGTCGCCGGTTAAAGGGTGGATAGCGTAATAACCAGTTGCACAACCTTTCTTTTCCATGGTGGCCATGTCGGCTTCTGCGACTTTAGTGGTTTTACACTCTTCAATAAATTCAGCTAACTCACTGTTAGTTGCGGCGGCTTCTAATGCGATGGGGTGTTGAGCCGCAACGGCTACATAGGTCACACCTAATAGTGTATCTGGGCGTGTGGTATACACATCAAAACTGCTTTGCTCTGCAACTCTATGTTCAAGTTCAAAGGTTATTTCTACACCTTCTGAACGACCAATCCAGTTTTTCTGCATGGCGCGAACTTGCTCTGGCCATTCTTCTAGTTGTTCTAAGTCGTTGACCAGTTCTTCCGCATAATCAGTGATTTTTACAAACCACTGTGGGATCTCTTTTTGTTCAACTAAGGCACCAGAGCGCCAGCCGCGACCATCAATGACTTGTTCGTTAGCCAGAACCGTATGATCAACTGGATCCCAATTAACAGTGGCGTTCTTTTTATACACTAAACCTTTTTCGAACAAACGCGTAAAAAACCATTGTTCCCAGCGGTAATAGTCTTTTTTACAGGTGGCAATTTCGCGATCCCAATCGTAGCCAAACCCTAAGGTTTTTAATTGGGTTTTCATATACTCAATATTTGAGTAGGTCCAATTGGCCGGAGCTGTGTTGTTGTTGATTGCCGCGTTTTCAGCTGGAAGACCAAAAGCGTCCCAACCCATAGGTTGCAGCACGTTTTTGCCTAACATTCTTTGATAACGGCTAATTACATCGCCTATGGTGTAATTGCGAACATGACCCATGTGCAAACGGCCACTAGGGTATGGAAACATAGAGAGACAATAAAACTTTTCTTTATCAGCATCTTCAGTTGCTTTAAAGGTTTGCTGAGTTTCCCAATAGGCTTGAACCTCTTTTTCTATTTCTTGAGGTTGATATTGTTTTTCGGCCATTAACAAAGATTTCCGTGACTAGAGGGATAAGGTCAACACGACCTTACACAATGATATAAAAATTAGCTTGTTAGAATACCTTAGCGCATCCCATGCAAACAATAGTAAATGCGTGATTTATCGCGCTTAATCTGAAGTTTTTGAGTGTATTAACTCATTTATTTCCAAATGAACGAAAATTGTACGATTTAAATCTTCCACGGTGTGAATCACTTATTCGCTGTAATTGTATTAAAAATAGTCACTTTGCCACATTCTTTCCGTATCCGTTTGACAGCTTGCTGAATACAGGTTTCACTAATTGATATATTCCTAATTTGTTGTCATTAAGCCTTTTAACATGCAAAGCCAATATGCCTTACATCTGCAGCAGTTGACTGCAAAACCTAGTAGGCGCTTGATTAATCAAGCGTTAAAAGATCAGCATGCGTTAAATTCCACTTTTATCGGTCAGGATAGGGCGCGTGACGCATTATCTTTTGGTTTAGGTATAGAAGCGCGAGGTTATAATTTATATGTCATGGGGGAACAAGCCACTGGGCGTTTTACTTTAGTACATGAATTTATAGATAAATATGTCAGTAAAACCTTCACACCTGATGATTGGTGTTATATCAATAATTTTGAAGATGAGCGAGAACCCTATTCATTAAAATTACCAGCTGGCGAAAGTAAAAAATTGGTCAAAGATATGGAAAATCTAATTGATGAATTATTAGACACTTTTCCTGCGGCATTTGATAACCCTGGATATCAGCGTAAAAAAGCCGCTATCACTCGGGAGTTTGACCAAGGCTACGACAAGGCCATTGATGCAGTTGAACAACAAGCACTACAACAGAGCGTTTCCCTGTGTGAAGACGGCGGCACCATTACCTTTTCGCCGATTATTGACGGCAAAGCAGTGACTGATGCTGAGTTTTCAAACGTTTCAGACGAGCAGCGCCTAAACTATTATCAATTAATTGATGAGCTTGAAGACAAACTAAGTGAAGCCTTAATAGAATTGCCTAAATGGAAACGAGCGACCGCTGAAAAGCTCAGAACCTTGAAGAAAGAAACGGCGGAGCAGGGCATTAAACCCTTGTTAAAGGATTTAGAGCATAAGTACTCCTCTGATCTGGCGATTTTAAAATTTTTAAGACAGCTGAAACCACACTTGGTAGAAACAGTAGTAGAAGTATTAGCTGACGAAAAGAAAGACGACAAACACGACGAATACGACAAACGTTCTATTTTAGAAGAACAGTATTTACCGAATATTATTGTATCTCATGAGTTAAACAGCGGCTCTCCAGTTATTTATGAACCTAACCCAACCCATCAAAATTTGTTTGGTAGAGTTGAATATACCAATATCCAAGGATCGGTTTTTACTAACTATCGTATGATCCGCCCGGGTGCTATGCATAAAGCCAATGGTGGCTATTTACTGCTTGATGTAGACAAACTGATTGAGCAACCTTATGCATGGGAAACACTCAAATTAGTGCTTAAATTTGGTTCTTTAAAAATGGATTTGCCCCAGCATGATGTGGGTATGGTGAATTCTATTACCCTTAATCCACAGCAGATACCAATAGATGTAAAAGTCATTTTGTTGGGGTCTCGTGACCTTTACTACACCTTGCAAGATTACGACGACGAATTTTATGAATTGTTTAGAGTATTAGTGGATTTTGACCATGAAATCCCATTAGATAAAAAAACACTATTTGATTTTGTTGGTCGAGTGCGAGTTCAAGTCAAAGAGCTTGGTTTGCAAAGTATTTCAGCAAAAGCCATGTACCGATTAGTCGAATACAGTTTACGACTTGCAGAACATCAACAGCGACTCTCAGCGCGTTTTTCTGATGTACTCGAGTTACTTCATGAGTCCGAATATTTTTGCAGACAACAACTGTCACAAGAACTTGATGTCACTCACATTGAATCGGCTTTGGCAGCGAAAACCCATCGTACTGGCCGCGTAAGTGAGGCTGTTTTAGATGATATCAAACAAGGCCAGATCTTGATTGCAACACAAGGGGTCGATGTAGGTAAAGTGAACGGTTTAACTGTACTGGAAATCGGCGACAGTATGTTCGGTACACCTGCACGTATTACCTCTACCGTGTACGCAGGCGCTAATGGTGTAGTAGATATTGAGCGAGAAGTAGAACTTGGCCAGCCTAGTCACTCAAAAGGAGTGATGTTATTAACTGGGTACTTGGGTCACAAATATGCACAGTTATTTCCATTAACCTTGTCAGCTAACATTGCCATTGAGCAGTCTTACGGACACATAGACGGAGACAGTGCGTCATTAGCAGAATTGGTAGCGCTAATTTCGGCTCTTACTAAAATACCTGTTCGTCAAGATTTAGCCATAACCGGTTCAATCAACCAATACGGACAAGTGCAGTCTGTAGGTGGTGTGAATGAAAAAATCGAGGGTTTCTTTAAGCTGTGTCAACATCGAGGTTTAACTGGTACACAAGGGGTGATTATTCCTAAGTCTAATCAAGTGAATCTGATGCTGGATAAAGAAGTATTAGCGGCGGTGAAAGCGCAAAAATTCCATATATGTGTGGTTGAAACAGTAGATGATGCCTTAACCTTGTTGATGGATAAAGAGGCAGGCGCTCACAATACCAAAGGCCGTTATCCAAAAGGTTCAGTTAATTATATGGCCGTGTCTAGTTTGCTGAATATTGCCAATATAGTGGCGGGTGAAGATGATGATTAAGTTCATAACAGCTCAAAAGGTGTGTTTCAAATTGTCTTAGTTTTGGGGAATAGATAAAGCAAAATATGTTGAACCACAGAGGACACAGGGAGCACAGAGGAAAAACATTGATAACCTCTGTGTGTAGCGAAGCGGTTCATGCTTGACGTTCGGCGCTCCGTGTTCACTGTGGTTTAAACGCTTTTCAAATATATTGAGTTTTAATTCTCAACAGTAAAACAAGTTTCTGTTACGATCTTGTCATTATTTGCTTATTAAGATCAGTTTATGAAAATTTCAAAAGGTACAGTTGTACAATTTCACTATCGAATCAAAGATTTAGATGGCAAAGAGTTAGAATCTAATTTTGGCGATCAAGCGGTAGCTTATTTGCATGGTTATAACAATATGATGCCGGGTATCGAAAAGTCTTTAGAGTCTATGTCAAAGGGTGATGTACTCGAAGCTGAATTAGAAGCGGCAGAAACGTTTGGTGAAATCCAAGCAGACAGTGAACAACGAATATCCGTTAAACACTTGGCCAGTGCTGAAAAAAAACCAAAATGGAAAGTGGGTATGACAGCGGTAGTGAACACTGAGCAAGGTCAACGTGAAGTCACAATTGTTAAAGTGGGCAAGTTTATGGTCACCATAGACACCAATCATCCTTTAGCCGGTAAAACCTTACAGTTTGAATTTCAGGTAGAAGATGTGCGCGCCGCTAGTGACGAAGAAATTGAACATGGTCATGCCCATGGTGTGGGTGGCCATCACCACTAAGTAATAATGGGTTTATAGGCTGCAATATTAGATTTGAAAACTAGCGGTTTCTTTCTGATATTGCACCACCCTGTTTCGCCCCATATCTTTAGATTGATATAATGCAAAATCAGCACCTGCAAAGAGTTTTTCGAAATTGTAGTCGCAATTGCTAGAATCAGCGATACCAAAACTAGCAGTCACCTCTAAGTCATGGCCAGAACAGCTGAAATCAGCACGTTCGATAGCTTTACGACATTTTTCAGCAATAAATGAGGCTAAATGGCTCGCACAACCTGGCAACAAAATCCCAAATTCTTCACCACCTAAACGCCCTACAATATCGTTTTTACGACAGGCTGATTTAGCGGCTTCTACTGCAATTTTTAATGCTATATCGCCAGTTTGGTGACCAAACTTATCGTTAATACGTTTAAAATAATCTAGGTCAAATATGATAAAGCTAACCGGCTGATTAGTGCGTCTGCAGTATTGAATAGCGGTATTGGCTTGCTGAGTAAAATAGTGGCGGTTGGCAATACCAGTGAGTTCATCTGTTTGGGCGTTGTGTTGCATTCGCAGGTAGTTTCTGCGGTTTTTATAGGTCCATAATACGAACATGACTAACACCATTGTCATTAAGGCTAAGGCTAGGCGTTTGTTTTGGGCTGACTCGCTATCTAAGAGTGCTTGGGTCCTTAAAAGCATATTCTCTTTATCAAGCAGAGCAATTTGTACATTTTTCTCTGCTGCATCAAATTCAGCTTTTTGAATGGCTAAGTTCTTAGCCAGTTTATCATCAAGCTGAACATTGAGCGCTTCTGTGTATTCTTTATAAAAGTAGTAAGCTTTTTCATAACTTCCCTGTTTTTCAGATGTGGCTGCTAGTACCTTAAAAGCGGTCGTAATAGATTGCTGGTATTGATGCTGATCTTTAGTTTCAAGAATAATGTTGGCATTATATTCTGCATTTTCATAATCACCGTATTCAAGATAACTTTGTGCTAGCAACTCATAATAGGCTGCTAGCATAGGTGCATATTTAATCGCTTCAACATCCGCAATCTTATTTTCTAAAAGCTCGATTGCCTCTGAATACTGTCGGTTTTTAATAAAATATTCTGCTAGAAAAGAGATGATTCCCTTCTCCAAAATCTTTTCGTTTGCATCTTTGCAATCTTCAATTGCGCTATCGAAATTTGATTGCGTTAGGCTTTGTCCAGACTGCAATTTTGAATAGAGTGACTCCGCCATAGCAAAACATTTGTATCTTTGATTTTGGGTGATTGCTAGGAGATCATTCGCAAAACTTTGAGCCAACTTGTACTCACCTAAATGATTGTAAAAAACAATAAAGGTAGAAAGTAAATTTTCACGAGTTTCTTGTGACTGTACTTTCTCAAAGTTTGCTTTTATATTTACTAATTTTTCTAAGCCCTCAGTCCATTTTCCAACACCAGCGTACATTGTAATAAGTGACGCAATAGATCTATGTCGTATATTTAAATCTGCGTTTTTTTCTAATTGTTCAAATAACAAAATAGCATCTGTAAGTTTACCCGACATAGATAAACTGTACGCTGAAAGGTATTCAAACAACTCTCTGTCTGACTTACTCAAGGTATTGGGTGTAATTGTTTTTAATATGCTTCTTAGTCTTTCTGGGTCAGAACTGCGAATTTTATCTGCATGGTTTAGTACAGACGTTGCATTTTCTTGTGCGCAAACAGCAAAGGTACAGAAACAAAAAAAGACAACTAAGGCTTTTTTTTTCAAGGCAATCAAAGTCTCAATTTACAATTTAACTTGCAGATTTATCATCTTCAGCCTCTTGTTCTTTATCTTCAGATTCATCATCTTCTTCGGCAGGAGAGTGGTGAAGCGCTGCATTGAAATGTTCACTTGTCTCAGAAAGCTGAATAATCTCTGATTTGTTTAAGTCCGTTAAATTATTAGGATTAAACGAAGCATCAGCTCCAAGCTTTTCTAATATTTGAATTGCAGTCATCGTATTTCCTTTAGGTTATTGAAGTTTTTTATCTAGCGCCGATAGTCTATCTAAAATTTGTTGGTTTTTAAGCATTTTTTTAACCGGAGGGATAACCATAGTGGTAATAAGTGAAATATCAGCCTCTGCAAAGTCTTTAAGTGGTATCCAATCTATCCTTGGAGGCTCTACAGCTAAAGTAGGGCATTCGTATAACGCGACTTTATGCTCTAGTGGGTAATATTCGTTTAGTAATTCAACCAATAATTGCCGATAAGCCTTACCCGTACTAAAGCGCTTAATGGATTTATCACCTGCAATAGCTATTTGCCATAATATTAAATAAGCTGAAGGATCGATATTACGCTGGTAAAACATAAATTGGCTGGCTTCAAAATTTTGACTGCCCACTCTACCGGGATCGATTCCCAGGTGGGCATACAAACAATCTTCAGCAGAAACGCCTGCCTCCATATGGGCTGAGTAACCTTCCGCTCTGGCTTCTTCGATGACTTTATGGGGAGACCAAGCAAATACACCAGGGTGACCATAAAAAGCACCTACTACTTTTTTACCCGCTCTCACTTCGGTCATCATCGCATCAACCATTTCACGGTAAGTAATACGTCGGTCTTTTCCTTCCGCGTATAATCTTTGCAGAGTACGGACATTAGCGTTCATAGTTTGTACCCATTGCTCTATCATAGGATGGGCACTAGTAAACACTACGTCGGCTTGTTCAATATGGCTTCTACAAATGGGGGTGATATGTGCACCAAGTGTCATACCTGTGCCAACACAAACGATACTGCCAACTTTTTCGACTTCTTTCATTGCGTTCACTTACGGCTATTATTTTTATCAATAGAAAGACATAAAACCTGTTTACAACAAATCGGCAACCACAAGATACCCAAGTTAAGTTTCTTTCATTCAAGACTTTATTTTTTAGGAAGCTCGATCTTTTTCTCATCACTTTGTTTAAACAATACCAATACATGGCCAATTGTTTGTAATTTGAATGCGCCAGTCTCTCTGACAATGGCATCTATAATGAGGGATTTTTCTTCCTTATCATCAGTGGGAATTTTAACTTTGATTAATTCATGGTGATTAATCGCGCCATCTATTTCTGCTAAAACGCCTTCGGTAAGGCCGTTATTGCCTAACTGCACCACTGGTTTAAGAGAATGGGCTAAGCCCTTAAGGTATTGTTTTTGTTTGTTTGATAATGTCATTGATTAGTTTTTCTTACAAATATATTGAGGATGAATGGTTGAAAAGCGCTATTCTAGCGCCATCTCCCATTTATTCCTAATTTGAATACAGTGTTTTTTACAGGTCGATGAGTAAAAATAAACAATCTGTTAGTAGCCAGCGTTGGTTAAAAGAACATTTTGACGATAAATTTGTGCAAAAAGCGCAAAAACAGGGTCTAAGATCTAGAGCTGGCTTTAAGATTGAAGAAATTCAACAAAAAGACGGTTTGATTAAACCTTCAATGACAGTGGTGGATTTAGGTGCTGCGCCCGGTGGTTGGTCTCAATACGTGGCTAAAGTGGTGGGTGATGATGGTCTAGTCATAGCTTGTGACATTTTACCTATGGATCCTTTGATGGGGGTGTCGTTTCTTCAAGGTGATTTTCGTGAAGAAAATGTTTTAAACGAATTATTGAACAAAATAGGCGGCAAAAACGTAGACGTAGTTATGTCTGATATGGCGCCTAACATGAGTGGTAACGATGCCATAGACCAAGCTAAATCAATGTATTTGAGTGAATTAGCTTTAGACATGTGTCACCAAGTTTTGAAGAAAAATGGCAGTTTTGTGATCAAAGTATTTATGGGGGAGGGGTTCGAACCGTTTATGAAAGCGTTGCAAGCTGCTTTTAAAACAGTCAAGACTCGTAAGCCTGAATCATCCCGAGCACGCTCAAGAGAGGTTTATCTGGTGGCGACAGGATACAAATTATAGTAGTCTCAACGTCACTTAGTAATAGGGCGCAAGACGCAAATCATAGAGTCACATTGACTTTAGCAACAACAGAGGTTTAACAACTTGAGCGACATGGCAAAAAATTTAATCTTATGGCTGGTTATCGCTGTCGTATTGATGTCGGTTTTCCAAAATTTTTCGGGCAACGAATCTAAATCATCCAACACTGATTACACGTTATTCTTGCGTGATGTGAGTAATGGTGTGGTTAGCAGTGCCACAATTGACAGAAATACAGGGCAAATTAATGGTGTGAAACGTAATGGTGAGTCATTTACCACTATCATTCCCTACACTGACCTTGCGTTGATGGACGAGTTAATCGAAAACAATGTAGCGGTTTTTGGTAAAGAGCCAGAAGAGTCATCTTTGTTAACTTCGATATTTATATCTTGGTTCCCAATGTTATTGCTGATAGGTGTGTGGATTTTCTTTATGCGCCAAATGCAAGGTGGTGGCGGTAAAGGCGCCATGTCTTTTGGCAAAAGCAAAGCGCGCTTGTTAGGTGAAGACCAAATTAAAACCACTTTTGCCGATGTGGCAGGTTGTGATGAAGCGAAAGAAGATGTATCTGAATTAGTAGATTTTCTTCGTGACCCAAGTAAATTTCAAAAATTAGGCGGTAGGATCCCTACAGGTATCTTAATGGTAGGTCCTCCTGGAACCGGTAAAACCTTGTTAGCCAAAGCGATAGCTGGCGAAGCAAAAGTACCTTTCTTTACGATTTCAGGCTCTGACTTTGTAGAAATGTTTGTGGGTGTGGGTGCTTCCCGGGTTAGAGATATGTTTGATCAGGCTAAAAAGTCTGCGCCTTGTATTATTTTTATCGATGAAATTGATGCCGTAGGCCGTCAACGTGGTGCTGGAGTAGGTGGTGGCCATGATGAAAGAGAGCAAACCCTTAACCAAATGTTAGTTGAGATGGATGGCTTTGAGGGTAATGAAGGGATTATCGTTATTGCCGCTACTAACCGTCCCGACGTTTTAGACCCTGCACTATTGCGCCCTGGTCGTTTTGACCGCCAAGTAACAGTTGGTTTACCGGATATTCGTGGCCGTGAACAAATCGTTAAAGTGCATATGCGTAAAGTGCCTTTAGGCGACAATGTTGAAGCCAGCTTGATTGCCCGTGGTACCCCTGGATTTTCTGGTGCTGATTTGGCTAACTTGGTCAACGAAGCCGCTTTGTTTGCCGCTCGTACTGGCAAAAAAGTGGTGTCGATGGAAGAGTTTGATAAAGCCAAAGACAAAATCATGATGGGTTCTGAACGTAAAGGCATGGTGATGTCTGAAGAAGAAAAGACCAATACTGCCTATCATGAAGCTGGACACGCAATAGTCGGCCGTATGGTGCCTGAACATGATCCTGTTTATAAAGTATCGATTATTCCTCGTGGTAGAGCCTTAGGTGTGACTATGTATCTGCCGGAGCAAGACAGGTACAGTCACAGTAAGCAGCACCTAGAAAGTATGATCTCTAGTTTGTTTGGTGGACGAATTGCTGAAAGCATGACCTTAGGTGAAGAGGGCGTCACCACTGGAGCCTCGAACGATATAGAACGAGCGACCGAAATTGCTCGTAAGATGGTGACTCAGTGGGGTTTATCCTCGAAAATGGGGCCTATGTTATACGCCGAAGAAGAAGGTGAGGTATTCTTAGGTCGCAGTATGTCAAAATCGAAAAATATGTCTGACGATACTGCTCGAGCAATAGATGCTGAAATCAAATCTATCATTGACCGCAATTATGAGCGTGCTGAAAAAATACTCGCTGATAACCGCGATGTGTTGGAAGCAATGAAAGATTGTTTAATGAAATATGAAACCATTGATGCCAAACAGATTGATGATTTAATGGCTAGAATAGACCCCAGACCCCCAGCTGATTGGGAGCGTGATAATAAAGATGATGGCGGCAAACCTTCGGGTGGTGCGCCTGTAACGGACGACAAAAAAGACGATAAACCAGTGAAGCCTAAAGTCGGCACGCCTGGTGACGCAACCAGCTAGATTAATTGGTTGTAATGAAAACGCTTTGTTGATTGTTCAGCAAGGCGTTTTTTTATAATGGCTTGTTGAGCACAGCATAAAAATATTGAGCGCCTATGCAGTTTAAAGATAAGTGTTTAGATTTATCCACACCTAAAGTAATGGGGATATTAAATGTCACTCCGGATTCATTTTCCGACGGTGGGGCGTTTAACATGCTCGAAAATGGGATGACTCAAACCGCTTTAATGTTAAAGGAAGGCGCTGACATTATTGATATAGGTGGAGAGTCCACTAGGCCAGGTGCTCAAGATGTGTCTGTGCAGCAAGAATTAGACCGCGTTATCCCAGTGATTGAAGCAATATCTCAGCGTTTTGATACCTTAATCTCCATAGACACCAGCAAAGCCCAAGTGATGACAGCAGCAGTAGATGCAGGGGCTAGGTTAATTAATGATGTACGTGCTTTGCAAGAAACTGGCGCTTTAGAAGCGGCAGTTACTGCTAAGGTGCCCGTTTGTTTGATGCACATGCAAGGGCAACCTCGAGTGATGCAACAGAATCCACATTATGAAGACGTTGTAAAAGAAGTGATGGCTTTTTTACAACAACGTATTTCAATATGCATTAACGCGGGTATGGCTATAGAACAAATTATTGTTGATCCAGGTTTTGGTTTTGGTAAATCACTTGAACACAATTACCAAATGTTAGCGAACTTTGAAGTGTTTCAGCAATTAGGTGTGCCTGTTTTGGCAGGCATGTCACGTAAATCTATGATTGGTAATTTGTTGCAACGGGATATAGGACAGCGCTTGGCGGGTAATGTTGCTGTTGCCACTATCGCGGCCCAAAAGGGGGCGCAAATAATTAGAGTACATGATGTAAAAGAGACAGTAGATGCTGTTAAAGTAGTCAATATAATTAACGCTTACAGGAGTAGCAATGAGCGATAGAAAATATTTTGGAACAGATGGGATCCGTGGAAAAGTGGGTGAAACCATCATTAATCCCGAATTTGTGATGAAACTAGGTTGGGCCGCAGGAAAGGTTCTGGCTGGTCAGGGAACAAATAAAGTATTGATTGGAAAAGATACCCGTATTTCAGGTTATATGTTGGAGTCGGCGTTAGAAGCCGGTTTATCAGCTGCGGGTATTAATATCGGTTTACTTGGCCCCATGCCAACTCCCGCAATTGCTTATCTGACTAAAACATTTCGCTCTGAAGCCGGTATAGTTATCAGTGCTTCACATAATCCTTACTACGATAATGGCATCAAATTTTTCTCAGCCGATGGCATGAAGTTAGACGATGCCATTGAAATAGCTATTGAAGAACAAATGGATAAACCCATGGAGTGTGTTGCTTCAGATAAACTGGGTAAAGCAGTGCGCATTGGTGATGCTGCAGGTCGATATATAGAATTTTGTAAAGGCAATTTCCCTTCTGCATTGTCTCTAAAAGGATTAAAGATAGTAGTCGACTGCGCTCATGGCGCAACCTATCACATTGCGCCAAATGTCCTCAGTGAATTAGGTGCCGACGTGATAGAGATTGGTACTGAACCTGACGGTTTGAACATCAACCGTAAAGTCGGTGCCACCTCAATGAAGGCGGTTACTGAGAGTGTGCTCGAAAATAAAGCTGATTTAGGTTTTGCCCTTGATGGCGATGGCGACCGCTTAATGTTAGTTGATCACAAAGGTAATGTGATTGACGGTGATCAAATCGTGTATATTATTGCCAGAGATGCCCTTAAAAGTGGTCGTTTGCAGGGCGGCGTAGTAGGCACAGTAATGAGTAACTTAGGCTTAGAGGTGGCACTTGGAACCTTAGGCGTACCTTTCTTACGGAGTAAAGTAGGTGATCGCCATGTTATGGAGTTACTCAAGAAAAAAGGTTGGTCAATCGGTGGCGAAGGCTCTGGCCATGTCTTGAACTTAGCCGCAGCCTCTACAGGTGATGGTATAGTAGCTGGGTTGCAGGTTTTAGCGGCAATGTTAAATGCTGATATGACCTTAAATGAGTTGAGCCGTGGCATGACTAAATACCCACAAACTCTAATTAATGTACGGTTTTCTGAAGGCTCCAATCCACTTGAAGATGCAGGCGTTAAACAAGCGGTGATTGATGCAGAAAAAGCATTGGATGATAGAGGGCGAGTATTGTTACGTAAAAGTGGCACTGAACCCCTTATTAGAGTAATGGTAGAAGCCAATGATGCACAAGATTCTAGCACCTGGGCCGAATATATTGCAGCAGCTGTGCGTAAAGTAACCGATTAGTCAGGTTTACAGGGCAATATTAAGTGAAGCCACTTGTATATTGTTATAGGGTTAGTTAATATCTCGCGCGCTTTTTTATTGGTGCGACAAGGAGCAGAAAGTGCAAGCAAATAGTCGTAGACAGTTAGTTGCCGGAAATTGGAAAATGAATGGTGACAAAGCACTAGTTGAACAAATGCAGAAGCAGTTGTGTGCTGCTAGTCTGGATAATATGGATGTGGTGATTTGTCCACCTTTTCCTTATTTTTCACTGTTTGACAGCAAATTAAAATTAGGCTCGCAAAACATCAGCCAATTTGATTCGGGGGCACATACTGGTGAAGTATCTGTGTCCATGCTGAAAGAATTTAACTGTGATTATGTGATACTTGGACATTCTGAACGTCGTGCAGACAATTTTGAATCTGATGACTTAGTCGCGAGTAAAGTTGAACAGGTTTTAAAGGCTAATTTAACCCCTATTTTATGTGTAGGTGAACCAGAAAGTGTGCGAGAAGACGGCACATTATTCGATTATATCGCCGCACAGTTAGATGCAGTGTTAGGTAAAGTTGGCGTCAGTCAATTTGCAAATATTGTATTAGCCTATGAGCCGATTTGGGCAATAGGCACAGGTAAAACTGCTAGCCCAGCGCAAGCACAAGAAGTGCATGCTTTTATACGTGGGCATTTGGCAAAACAAGATGACAAGATTGCGGCCAATATAGTGATTTTATATGGCGGTAGTGTTAAAGGTAATAATGCCCAAGAGTTGTTTTCTCAGGCAGATGTAGACGGTGGTTTGATTGGCGGTGCCAGTTTAAATCCAGAAGATTTTTTAAGTATTTGCCAAGCGGCAAATCAGTAGAGGCAGCACATGGTTTTTTACGAAATATTAGTTATTGTTTATTTGATTGTAGCGGTTATGTTGATTGGATTTGTTCTTATCCAACAAGGTAAAGGCGCCGGTATGGGAGCCTCTTTTGGTAGTGGTGGCTCAAATACTGTATTCGGTTCAACAGGTTCAGGTAACTTTTTAACTAGAACAACTGCGATACTTGCGACGTTATTTTTTGTTATTAGTCTGATTTTGGGTAACCAAACAGCCGACAAAGAAAAAGCCGTAGATGATTGGCAAAACATTGAAGTACCAGTTGTTGAACAAGCTGTTGATTCTGACGTACCAGTGACAGAACAGGCTTTGCAAGAAGCGGCGACAGATTCTGATGTACCAGCAACAGAAACGCCTAAAGAAGACATACCTAATTAAAACGAATTTGCGGATGTGGTGGAATTGGTAGACACGCAGCCTTGAGGGGGCTGTGGCTTAGGCCGTGGGAGTTCGAGTCTCCCCATCCGCACCAATTTTGAAAAAAAGGTCTTGGGTTATACCAAGGCCTTTTTTTATGGGCATGTAAAAGCGGGGGATTAAATTTTTTGTAGCTAGAAGCTAGAGCCCGCTTAGTGTTTTTGTAGCTATAGCAAAGTAAAATTAAGAGCAGTGTTCACCGTTTCTTTCACTGCATCTAGAGCAGCATTGAGTGCTTGTTCGGCCATGAGTGTGGTCATGCCTTGCACTGATAAGAGTACTGCTTTAGTCGCATTATTTTGCATTTTGTGCATGATGACGGCTTGTTCTTCGGTGATCTGTTGAGTGAGTTTGAGCTTTTCTATGAGAACAAAATTTTCAGCCAATTTTTTGGCTTCTTGTTTTGCGTAATCCTTAATTTGTGGCCATTTATCGGCTACTTGACCTTTTGCAGCATTCACCATAGCTTGGCTGAGTTGTTCTAGATTTAGCGACATGGTATTCCTCGTTATTTAACTTGGCGTTTTTTGGCGAGTTCAAATTTTAAAATGGCGATGAATATACTTTCAAAATTCGAACGGTTAAAGGTGATCATTCCAGGTGCCATGCAGCTATTAGATCTGTCTTGTGTTTGGTGGAGTGTCAACATCAGTGATAAGTTTTCTTCTAACAAATTCAGTTGTTGTAAGGTTATGTCATTATTGGGAATGGCTTTAGCGCGTACCTTTAACGCCCGCACATCCACTAAACTTTGTTGATAAAACAAACCATGCTCAGTTGATAAACACTCTGGTACCTGTTGTTGCTCTAACGCTGTTAAAAAGGTTTCCATCTCACGATGTAATTGCGTTATTCCTTGATCTATTTGCGCATCGTATTCGCTGACCCACCTGACATTACAGGCACTAATTAAGATAAATAGACTAAATAAACTACTAGCTCGAACAAGTGTTTGATACATAAGGATGGGTCACAAATGGTGGTTAGGCAGCCTTTAGCATAGAACATATTGGATGAGGTATGGGGATTAATATTTGCCTGTGTACTCAGTATATAGGGAATAATATCTAGCGCGCTAGTAGAAACAAGAAACAGGTTTTAGAAAAAACATCTTTATATTCACTAGTGATGAGCACTAAACATAACAATCCAAGTAATTTCGTTTTTGAAATTTTGAAAACGAGTAGCCCTGTGTTGTAAGGCATTCCATTTTAATTATAGATCTCCAAAGACAATCATCCAGTATTTGTAACTTCTAGTAAAAACTAGGGCTTATTCATACTCTGATTTATCAGTTTCGCCCAAAGCGGTGCCAATATCACTCGTGGAGTAATTTGCTTATTTCACTGTTATTCGAATCGTTGGCATTAGTTTTTCATACATCGCTTGCGTCGACATTGCCTGTTAATGTTTTTAATCAAGTTCTGAATAATAGGTGTTTCACAAAACCATCTGTATCTAATTTAGATACGAGTGGTTTCTTTTCTACTGTAAATACATTTGGGAAAGGCTATTATTCGTTAGTATGTTATTTTTATGTAAAAAAATATGTTTACATGCGTATCTTTATGAGAAACAATTGCTGTGTGGATTCAGTACTTCATATGCCAAATTATAACAATGTCTGAAGTACACTTTTTAATACGCAGTATTTATTTAATCGTAATCATAAGGGAGAGTAAGAATGAGTTATTGGAAAAATTTAACCGTCGTCCTAGTTGTTATTTTTGTGAGTTACTTTAGTTCGAGCAATATCGCAAAGGCTGGTTTGTTATATCAAAATATTGAATTAGGTGGCGAAACAATCGGACTAGTTGAGTATGACGAGTTGGCAATTGATCATACTTTAGGATTGACTAGCTTATACGAAGATCCGCTTGCCAATATTGAATTTACTATTGATGGTGTTTTTCAATCCTCTTTAGACGATTTATTTTTCACCTTTTTCTTTGATGTCACCGATATCGCCAAAGGCGTTACAGGCATACTGTTTTGGAGTGGTGAATTCCAAATTAACGCGACCACTATCCATAACAGCTCCTTTGACCACTTGGGTACATTGTCTTTCAGTCCACCAAGACTTGAACAATCAATACAGGTTCCAGAAGCCTTATCATTGGCCACTTTTATAGTTGGTTTATTCACGGTATTTGGAATGTTTCAACACAATAAGGTTTGCGGCGTTAATCGTTCAAAGTTAAATGGCTTTGTAGCTAAATAAGCTCTCATATGTAGTGCCAATTTTATCCATAAAATTCAACGGAGAGTTTTTAATGAAACGACTATCAAATAAAATGTTGCTGGGCCTATTTTCAACTTATCTTGTCAGTTATCAGGCAATGTCTGATGATGTAGTCTCTATTACTTCGATGACCCCTGAAGTGTGTGAGAATGTGGCAGCCAAAAATGCCCAATGTACCGGCAGACCCTATGGTATTTTTAAACTATTTAGAAGTGGCAGTCTGGCCCAAGCATTAACCGTTAACTTAGTGCACCAAAGTGCGGTTAATATCGATCCGTACATTAACCCCCTACCAACTTCCATTACTTTCGCGGCTAATCAAAATAACTATTATCTGCGGGTAACGCCAATTAATGATGAAGAGGGGAGAGGAGTTAAGTCAATCGAACTTAGCCTTGCCGATTCCGAAGATTATGCGGTAAGTGCTAATCGATCAGCGTCCATGTTGTTAAATGACGATGACCCGTTTGTGAGCCAATTTCAAGGTTATGTCATCGATAATGAAGACGCTGAGCTTGTTGGGGGCTGGGCGTTTTCATCCTGGGAAAGTAATTATTACCATAATAACTACGCCTTTGTACAAGGCAACGGTGGTGAAGCGTCAATTAAATGGAATTTGAACGTGCCTCATTCGGGAGATTATCGAATTTATACTTTGTTACCGGATAGCGGCACGCAGCGAGTGACTGATGCCAAATATGTGGTTCAACATTCTCAAGGGACGGATGAGTATTTTGTAGATCAAACCATCGAAGAGGGAGGGAAGTGGCATTACCTTGGCACCGAATATTTTGAGCAACAAATAGGAGGATCTGTCACCCTAAGTAATACCAGTTCAGCTTCTAACTCAAACTCGTTTTTCATCGCTGACGCGATTCGCATCGCCCCGGTACAAAATATTATCGACAATACCCAAAGCATAAAGTCGGGCAATTGGCATTCTTCTACCGCTAAAAATAATTATTACGGTGAGGATTACGAATATATCTCCACAGCGTTGGGGGGAACGGCAAATAGTGTATGGCAACCTAATATGCCGGCTACCGGAGATTACCAAGTACTTTATTGGCTGCCTGATGGTGACAGCACTAGAATGTCAGACGCAAAAATCACCGTTAAGCATGCAGCTGGTGAAACGCAGTATACCGTCGACCAAACACTTACGAACCAAGGGCAATGGCTTACATTAGGTACCCATCAGTTTCTGGGTGGGTTGTCTGGTTCAGTTACGCTTAACAATGATAATTCCTCCGGGTCTAAAAATGCAATAGCTGACGCATTTCGATTTGATTTGTTAAGTGTCAATGAGGCTGCCTTTAATGTTGCGCTCAACGCAAATACTACGGCTGACTCTGTTACTGAACCCTACGCTGCAATTAATGCAGTTGACGGCGTCGTTTCAAATGACTCGCGATGGCTAAGTGATACTAGTGCTAGCCAGCATTGGTTAGAGATCGACTTGAAAGACACTTTTATTATTCAATGCGCTGCCATACATAATGGTTATCACAATGAACCTGGTATTTATAACTTCTCGTTGCAATACCAATCTTCTGGAAGTTGGTTGGATATCCCTGGAGCTAGCGTTTCGGGTAATGACAACAACGTGGTGATGATAGAATTTGACAATATTATTACTACGTCAAAAGTGCGTTTGATGTCGACTGATACTCAGCGCCTAAAGATAAAAGAAATTGAAATTTATAATAACTCCGGTCCATGCCCATTAAGTAGCCAGATAGCTGGTCCACCTGAGATTTACCTTAATCAAAGTGGATTTAATATTAATGAAAGCAAACGTTTTACAGCACCCACTGTGGACAACGGGACCGCCTTTAATCTGCTTAATGCTAGTGATGATCAAATTGTATTTAGTGGTACAGTGCAAAATAACATTGGTGACTTTAGTAGTGTTAACCTAATGACCCCTGGTACGGAATATTACATTCAGATTAATGACATTCGTTCGGTTAACTTTTCCATGGGGTATTTCTGGAATGAAAAAGTGTCGTACCAGAATGCTGTTGATTTTATGGCTTCATCCCGCTGTTACTTTGGTAGCCATCCGAGCTGTAACACTGGTATAGCCTGGCGTGATGCTCATCAGTTCAGCTTTGAAATACCAACATTGGTCGCTCAGTACCTATCTAATCCTTCAGCTTATGAGCGCATGCCACATAAGGTCGATTACCAAACAGTATATAATGGCACCGATTATGGAAGTAGTGAGATAGGAACCCCCGACATTAATGCACCTGATGTGGTTAAGTTAGTGCATTTTGCGATTAACTTTTACAAAAAAACTGGGGTAAATCATCCTCTGTTTAAAGAACAAATTGCCTTTTTCTTACATGCCTATCCCGATATTGCGGACTATATTTCGGTAGCTGATTATCAGGTTATGCTAAATTATCTAACTGAAGATCTATGGAGTAATCCAAGCCGTAGCAATAAAGGTTGGTACGAAAATACGGTTCCAACTTATACCGGAGACCTATTTCAAACTTATACACAAGTTGGATCGGGAAAAGGCTCGTTTCCGCCAGGGCATTCAATTATGCCGAATTTATTAATGTATCAAGTGGCGCTTAGAGAAGGTATGCCTGCGGTAACAGTACAGCGTTTTCTTAATGCTGCAATTGCGCAAACAAATGAGATTATTAACAACGTAGACTGGCTAGATCCAACTACAACCAAGGGGCAACGAATGAGCGAACATGTCACCATGGAAGGGTTAGCCTATTTTATGCGAGTGTATCCTCAGTTTGCTCCCGCAGGCCTGCAGCAAAAAATTGAGCAATGGTCTGACGTTGTTATATCGCGGTCTTCCAATCTCTGGGATTTTAGAAAATACGGTGATGGGGCAAATGAATGGGTGATCCCAGAATTTAATGAGCCTGGCAATGTTGTTGGCTTGCCAGCGGCAATTTATGCCGCGATACAGGTGTTAGATGATGCCTCTAAAATAACGCGACTGCGCGAAATTGCCACTGCACATTTTGATGCGATGTTTGGGCGAAATCCAACTGGGTTGCACTTTTCGTATAAAGGACCCAACGAGTTTCAAGGTGTGGAATTTGGTTGGTATAGTCAACATGATGGCTTTGGAAAACTTAACGATGTAATTGCGGTAATAGATGGCTCGCCGAAACCACAGCATTATCCCTATAATCCTGATGCGGGTAATGTGGGCTGGACTGAAGGATGGATTGCGTTTAATACCGCTTGGAATTCCAGTTTAGCTTATAGTGCTTTTGATAAAACCACTATCAAGGTGTTGGATCAGAATTTCATCAGTGAACTATCAACTATTACTAATTTAACTCAGCAAATTGGTATTGAGCTGGTAGCTCCGCTTAATTTCAATTACGTTCAGGCCGAAACCGGTAAGGTTGTAATTGAAACTTCTGGTGGCGATAGAGAAGTGCTCGAAGTAACAGAAATGAGCCAAAATGCAGATAAATTCCGAGGACTCATTAGTTTAGCCAATTCTGCTGCAGTGGCTAATGACGGGATTGTTCAGGTTAATAGCGGCGATACAGTGCATATTTCTTATGGGTTAAGCTATTTCAAAAAAGAAGTTGTTTATCAGGAAGAGCAGGGGCAACTCAATCTTCAGTAAAGTCAAAGAACCGTGTTGGGTTTTGCTGGCAGACAATGAGTTTTTAACATGGGCGCTCCAGAGTAGTAATGGGGTCAAAATACGCCAAACTGAATGTGCAAACAACAGTTAATTACTAAAGAGCGTCCATCTAATCATCCCTGTGCTTCATCTGTTGCTCTGGGTAGATAAAGCTGTTTTAGGTTACTCCTGCAATATTGGTGGCCATGGGGCTTTCAGCTTGGTCGCGACGCTTCGAAACACGGAAACGTATTTGCAATACCGGAAGGCCGAACAGAACTTCGATTTTAGTATGGATCAAAGTGAGGCTGCTTTGTGTTTGTTGTACTTCTCGGAATCAACCGAAGTCATTCCAAAAATGTCAAACAACTCATTGGCATTAAAGCGGTTGTTGAATCAAGTTAATATTAATTTGTCCCGAATCATTGCCTGAAAATGTGCCGTTCTATAGCGCAATATGCAGGACTTATATTGTTGCTTGTCTATTTCGCTGTTAATCTAGAGGCTAAGATTAAGCGGTACTAGATATGTCAGATACAGAAGATCCATCTGCAATCGATGAAATAACAAATTTTCGCGCTAAGCGTTTACGGCAACTGCTGTATATCACACTGGCTTGCTTGAATTTGGGGGTTGCGCTTATCTATATTTTTGCATATCACTTGCCGACTTTATTGACGCTTGTTGGGTGCGATATCATGATGTTATATGCCCTTCACACTCTGTTGCTCAATAAAGTTGACAAAGCCGCTTCCATTTTGCTGTGGTCTATATCAGTAGGGTTGACAATCGCGGTGCTGTTAAATTCTGGACTGCGAGATCCCGCTATCCTTTCATTTCCTGCCATACTTTTTTTTGCTGCATTAATGTGTTCTCGTCGAGAGTTCACACTTTTGTATGTTTATTTTTGTACAGCGACTGTGTTGATCGGCCTGACCCACTTGAGCGGTTTAAGAAATGAAGGATACGATCCAGTAAATATTCCTAATATAGCCATTATTTTACTGATATTGACGGCTGCGAGTTTGAGTATTAGAACTATTTCTCATGATTTGCGCAGTGCACTGAGTAAACTAGAAAAAGGCAACCGCCAACTCAAAATTTCCAAAGCAAAGGCGCAATACATGGCGCAGTATGATGAATTGACGGGGCTGCCAAACCGTTCTTTATGTCAAGATAGGTTTAATTATCAAATGAAGCTCATACAACGTCATGGTGGTCAAATTGCGCTTTTATTTATTGACTTGGACAACTTCAAAACTATTAATGACTCTCTAGGTCACTCAGTGGGTGATCAAGTGTTAAAAACAGTAGCAGGCAATCTTGCCCAATGCCTACGTAAAGTCGACACGGCTGGACGTTTTGGCGGAGACGAATTTATCGTCTTGTTGACTGAAGTAAATCACATAAGAGATGTTCAAAAGACTTGTAATAAAATTCTCAATGCAGTGAACCAGAATATCGTTTTGGATAGTTACTCAATTCAAACATCCGCCTCTATAGGCATTGCCATGGCGCCAAAGGATGGGGCTGACTTCGACAGTTATTGCAAAAAAGCTGACATTGCTATGTATCAAGCCAAAGCCGATGGCAAAAACTTATTCCGCTTTTTTGATGCAAGCATGAATACCGTTAGCCAAGAGCGTTTTGTGTTGATTAAAGACTTACGCGATGCACTGAAACAAAACCAGTTAACCCTTTTTTATCAACCTAAAGTCGATTTGCGCACAGCTAGACTAGTGGGAGCGGAAGCACTAATACGCTGGCAACATCCAGAGCGTGGTTTGATTGCCCCAAGGCAGTTTATTGAGTTAGCGGAAGAAACCGGCTTGATCGTGGAGATTGGCGATTGGGTATTAGAAGAAGCCTGCCGACAATGCCGGTCTTGGCATGAGGCGGGCTATCCCGATTTTGAAGTCGCGGTCAATCTTTCATCGGTACAATTTGCCAGAGGTAACCTCACCGAACAAGTTGAAAAAGCGCTAAGTCAATCGGGACTTGCGGGTAAATATCTGGAGTTGGAATTGACTGAGTCTCTTTTACTCGGTGAGGGGGAGCATATTCTAACGCAACTGAGTAACATCAAAAATCTCGGCGTAAGTTTTTCTATAGACGATTTTGGTACGGGGTATTCTAACCTGAGTTATCTGAGTAAATACAACTTAGATGCGTTAAAGATTGATCAATCTTTCGTATTTAAAATGCTTGAATCAAAGCAAAACCTGAATATTATTATTGCCATTATTAATATTGCAAAAAGTCTTGATTTGACCGTTGTCGCTGAAGGAATTGAATCTGCAGAAACCCTAGAAAAACTAACCCAACTAGGCTGCGAATTTGCTCAAGGTTATTACTGGGCCAAACCTCAGTCTTCAGCTGATTTTCTAAAATATGTGGAGCAAAATAATGTAAATTGTTAGGTGACGAACTATTGGGGCAGCTTCTTTGCCAGCAACCAATATCTGTGTTTATAACAGCAAAGTCCTTTTTCAATTATCAAGAAGACAATATGCATGCTCTAGCCATGTATATTAAACCAAGCTGTTTTACTATCTTTTCTCTCTGTTCTGTGTGCCCATTTGGTGAATCACGTTTATTTTTCCTCTATTAACTGCCTCATTCTGCTCAACCTGCAGTATTCTGTTTTTCTTAGCTCTAGCTATTTTTAATCTTTATTGTCGATAAACCTTGTCCCATCAAAAAATATAGTAATAATCGTGCGTGGTTTTTTTGTAGAGTTTAAATAGTGCAATTATTAGCAGTAGAGTGTTTGGGTAAAACACTTAAATTAGAAGGATCAATGGCTGGGTGGCAACGACTATTTTGGGGGGATGACTGCGTTTCGCAAATTAGTGCCAATACCGACAGTAGTAATTTTTTACATCAATTTACCCTACAAAGTGAGCAGGGCGATCTTCAAGTGGAGCTAGATGGCTCTTTGCAATGGCAGCCTTTTGAACTGCAATTCAAGCTTTTAGTTAATGATGAGCTATTGCATGAAAACACCCTTACTGAAAAAGACATAGAGCAAAGGCAAGTCATTCAAGGTGATAAGCAACCTATGAAGTTTAGTTTCATTGGTATGGCGGGTCTGGGGTTAAAACTGTTTAAAAGCGCCAAGGTAATTAAAGTGCTGTTTGCTGCAGGCAGTTTAGCGGCTTATAGCTGGTTGTTTTCAATTGAGTTTGCGATTGCCCTGATATTGTGTCTGGTGTTTCATGAATATGGTCATATTAAGGCGATGAAGTACTTTGGTTTAAAAACCAAAGGTATTTACCTTATTCCTTTTGTGGGTGGTTTGGCCCTCAGCGACGATAAAATTAATACTCGCTGGCAAGATATTGTGATTTCAATCATGGGGCCATTTTTTGGCTTGATATTGTCTATTGTTTGTTTAATAGGGTATTGGCTTACCGATATAGAAGTACTCGCAGGCTTAGCGGTATTTAATGCGCTGCTGAATTTATTTAATATGTTACCTGTATTGCCTTTAGATGGTGGGCATGTATTAAAAAGTATCGCTTTTTCCATTAACTCCCGGGTAGGTATAGCAGCCTGCGTTTTGGGCGCCATCTTAGGTGTGTATGTCAGTTATCACTTTGGTTTGGCTTTGTTAGGTTTTTTACTTGCCATTGGTAGTGTAGAAATATTCTTTGAATACAAACGCCGCCACTTAAGTCAGCTATTGCCTCTTAACCGTTACGCTCAAGTCATATCGATTTTGTGGTATGTGCTCACTTTGGGTGGCTTAAGTGCGATTATTTGGTTTGTAGGTCAAACTGATAACGGTGCGTTGTCATTGCCTCTTAAAATATTGAGCAGTTAGTGTGATCCCGTCTTTTAACTATTTGGGAGTAGTAGCTAAAGTGATTGTTTTTACAGCAAATTATCGAGCCGTAGGGGAGGTTGATAATATTTGATTTGTCATTGCAGCTAATTGAATGGATTAATGTCTTCTTTTCTAGAAGACATTAGCAATAGTTAGCCAAATGGTTACTACAAAAAAATGTGACTTTTTTTGCCCATTCTAGAGCACACTTGGCTATAAATAGGAAAAGGTACCAGCAGTGACTGCGGCATAAATTAATGCGTCAAGCATATACCTAATGCAGTTTGACCAGGGGGGGCCCATCCAAATACTGTAGGGAATTTGAGCCCAGCCGTAAGTTAGGAATGAGGCGATGAATACGTGTCTGAACACAGTCATAAATTCAGCGTTGACTACAATAGATAAGCTTGCCAAGTATCCAATTAAGAATGAGCCGAAGATAAAAAAGAGTATTTGTTGTGTTAACAGTTTGCCCATTGGAGGCATGCCATTAGGCATAATTGTAATCATAGCGACAGGACCGTCATTAAACTTTTTTTGCATATGGGCTTCGCCCATTGTTTTCATGTCACTACAATATGGAAGGGTATAGAGTGCAGGCTTTAGATGTTTTTCGGCCAGTGCAGCTGACACATCCTCCTCATTAGCAAGGGCTTTATAATCGGCGTTGTGATACTTAATAAGCATATGAACTAAGGCACTTGCGACCCAAGTTAACAAACCAGCCAGTACTATAGCCAGCCACAATTCAGTCACTGATACAGCCATAGAGAACTCCCTAAATTTCTTCTTAGTGTAGTAAAAGTAGACAACAATCCAGAACTATTCAATTGCCTTAATTGGTTTTAAGCAGATTAAAAAGTGGTTTAACTTCATGATGTTAATCTGCAATTAGTGGATAGCAACAAAAATAATTGGAGTATTCATATTCTAAATATTGGTGTGCTTAATCATTATTATTCTTATATTCCTCAAGCAAAAAGTGTCATTTGTCTGTATTATCTTGCGCAGAAAAAATAACAGGTTCGTTTAATGAGTTATTTAGCATTAATTAAAGAAAACCATATTTACGTTAAATATGCAGGCGTAATCGATGGCTTGGATATGGTACAAATCACAGCGGATGAAAACTTTATCAATAACATGAGGCGTTTACAGAACGTGATCCATGATTTTTCATTTTGTGACGAGGTATCTTTAGGCGTTGAGGATATGCAAGAGATTGCCCTGATGTCTAATTTGGAATCTAACTTCACAGAAAAAGCGAAAATGATGATTATTCCAAGAACACCTCAAGGTTTTGCCCGTATTAGTGCTTTTAGCCAAGCAATTAAATCACCTGATTGGAGAGTATTGGCAGCGCAAAATTATGAAGAAGCCCTCACTAAACTCTAATAAAAGTATCCATAAATTATAGTTTTGCTTATGGAATAAATAATCCAAATTATTGAATATCAATATGCAAAATTACTTCGTAAAAATTTACTTATACATCACATCTTTCACTCAGACTAAATTATCTTACTTCTAATGGTAATTAAACTTGCATAACTGCTGCAGATCCGTAAAATACGGCGGCCTTTTATCTGGCTAAAAACAGTCAGAATTTAAGGTAAATTAAGTTAACGTTAACGCTACAACGAGTCTGAGGCATATATGGTTACTATTCGTTTACAGCGTGGTGGCGCTAAAAAGCGTCCATTTTATCAAGTAGTGGTTGCAGACAGTCGTCGTTCACGCGATGGCCGTTTTATTGAAAACATTGGTTTTTTCAATCCAACTGCAATGGGTCAAGAAGAGCGTTTACGCTTAGACTTGGGCCGTGTTGAGCATTGGGTTGGGGTAGGCGCAGGCTTATCTGACCGTGTTGCACGCTTGGTAAAAGATGCACAAAAGGCAGCTGCTTAATTGCAGTTGCAACAAAGGGTTTAAAAAATGAGTGTTGCGTCTGACACATTAGTGATTGGCATAATCGGAGCACCTTATGGTGTCAAAGGTTGGGTCAAAATCACCTCTTATACCCATGATTTAGACGGCGTGTTTGCCTACACTCCTTGGCTTTTGGGTCAAGTGCAAGAAGGCAATGAGTATGTCGTAGACCAATGGCGAACCCACAATAAAGGTTTAGTTGCCAAACTGGTTGGGGTGGATAATCGAGACGATGCTGAAAGTATCAAAAATCTTGAGATTTCCATTAAAGCAGAGATGCTACCTGAATTAGATGACAACGATGTTTATTGGCGTGAGTTAGTCGGCATGCAAGTAGTCACCGATAAAGGTTACAACTTGGGTGTAATTAAAGAGTTATTCGAAACTGGTGCTAATGACGTTATGTTAGTCAAAGCCAATTTGAATGACGCTTTTGGTCAGAAAGAACGCATGGTTCCTTACTTGTTAGACCAAGTGGTTAAACAAGTGGACCGGCAGGCGAAAACGGTCACAGTGGATTGGGATCCTGCATTTTAATGCAAGAACCTAGTCAGGCACACAAGCGTTGGTTTGGGGTGATTAGTCTTTTTCCAGAAATGTTTGAGACTTTTACCCAGCAGGGAGTAGTAGGGCGAGCGGTGAAAACCGGTTTGTTACAAGTAGAGTGTTTTAATCCAAGAGACTTTACCCACGACAAACATCGCACTGTTGACGACCGGCCATACGGTGGTGGACCTGGCATGCTGATGATGGTTCAGCCATTAAAAGACGCTATTTTGGCAGCTAAAAAAGCGGCCGGAAGAAAAACAAAAGTGATTTACCTTTCTCCCCAAGGGAAAAAGCTGGATCAAGCAGGGGTGAAACAGCTTTCTGAAAATGAAAGTATGATCCTAGTAGCCGGTCGGTATGAAGGTATCGATGAACGGGTAATACAAACACAGGTTGACGAGGAATGGTCAATTGGTGATTACGTGTTAAGTGGCGGCGAACTCCCTGCTATGGTCTTAATGGATGCAGTTTCAAGGTTTGTTCCCGGTGTGTTAGGGCATCAACAATCTGCCGAGCAAGACTCTTTTAGTCATGGCTTGTTGGATTGTCCGCACTACACTCGGCCAGAAAACTTGGACGGTGAGCTGGTTCCTAAGGTGTTGTTAAGTGGTGATCACGACAAAATCAGGCAGTGGCGGTTACAACAGTCGTTAGGTAGAACCTGGCAACGACGCCCTGAATTAATAAACGATCTAGCTCTGACTGAGGAGCAGCAAAAGTTGTTAGATTTATATCTACAATCTTTGCCGCAGCATAATGACAGTTAATCTAGTATGAGAGGATATGATGAGTAAAGTAAATCAAGACATCATCAAGAAAATTGAAGAAGCGCAGCTAAAAACTGACGTTCCAGCATTCGGTGCTGGTGACACAGTTGTTGTGCAAGTACGCGTTAAGGAAGGCGAAAAAGAACGTCTTCAGGCTTACGAAGGCGTTGTAATCGCTAAACGTAACCGTGGCCTACACTCTGCTTTTACAGTTCGTAAGATTTCTAACGGCGAAGGTGTTGAGCGTATATTCCAAACACACAGCCCGGCAATCAGTTCTATTGAAGTGAAACGTCGTGGTGCTGTTCGTCGCGCTAAACTTTACTACTTGCGTGAACGCTCTGGTCGTTCTGCACGTATTAAAGAGAAGCTAGGTTAATTTAATTTTTGCGTTACCGTTAACTTATAAGAAAACCCGCCTTTTGGCGGGTTTTTGCTATCTAAGACTTAAATAAATCAGCGTAAACTATACCAATTCATTTTAATTTCTGTTCGCCTAGCTTTATCCGCATTTTTGCTCTGTGTAGTGAAGCGGCCGTGGCTCGGTGCCCCGTGTTCTATATGCTGAAAAGCATTTCATGTTATAGCAGGCAAAGAAAAAAATATTGCACCACAGAGGGCGCAGATATCACAGAGAAAGGCTAAGCCACTTGATTAAGAAAATCTTAACTGATCTCAGTATTATTAGTTGCGAACCACAGCTTGGGGTTGATTCAACGCAGTGTGTTTTTGAATCGCATCAAAAGTACTGCCGTAAGCAGGGCGTTTCACATTTTTGCCAGCACCTTTGACTGTGCGTAACTCGCCATTAGTCCATACCAAATTACCTTGACTTAAGGTATGTACAGCCACACCTTGTACAGTGCGTCCTTCAAAGATATTAAAATCAATATTTTGATGATGGGTTTTCACTGAAATTGTGCGTGTGCCTTCAGGATCCCACAAAACTATATCCGCATCTGCGCCTACTGAGATGGACCCTTTGCGTGGGTAGATATTAAAGATTTTTGCCGCATTGGTGGAGGTGACACCCACAAACTCGTTAGGCGTGAGTTTGCCCGAGGCCACGCCTGAATCCCATAACACTGACATCCTGTCTTCTATGCCCGCAGTACCATTAGGGATCATGCTAAAGTCTTTTTTACCCATGGCTTTTTGATCGGCGCAGAAGCAGCAGTGGTCTGTAGCAGTCGTTTGCAAGTTACCTGATTGCAAGCCTTTCCATAGGGCATCTTGATGTTTTTTGGAGCGGAATGGTGGGCTCATCACATGGGCCGCCGCATATTCCCAATTTTCACTTTGATACACAGATTCATCAATTTCCAGATGCCCGGCTAATACTTCGCCATAGACTCTTTGCCCTTCGTTGCGGGCGCGTGTGATGGCTTGTAATGATTCTTCACAAGACACATGTACACAATAAAGCGGCACTTCTAGGGCCTGAGCGATACGAATGGCGCGGTTGGCGGCTTCACCTTCCACTTCAGGGGGGCGAGAAAGAGGATGGCCTTCCGGGCCGGTGATGCCGCGTTCTAGGATTTTTTTCTGTAAGTGAAACACTAAATCGCCATTTTCTGCATGCACTGTAGGCATAGCGCCTAACTCTAGGCAGCGAGAAAAGCTGTTCACTAGGGTTTCGTCCTCACACATGATGGCGTTTTTGTAGGCCATAAAATGTTTAAAACTGTTGATCCCATGTTCATGTACTAAAGTGCCCATGTCTTTGTAAACAGAGTCATCCCACCAGGTTATAGCCACGTGAAAGCTATAGTCAGTGGCTGATTTCTGTGCCCAATCCATCCATTGATGATACGCATCTATTATAGGTTGCTGTGGGCTAGGGATCACAAAATCTATAATTGAAGTCGTGCCGCCAGCGGCACCCGCACTAGTGCCTGTAAAAAAATCTTCACTGGCCACTGTGCCCATAAAAGGCAGTTGCATATGAGTATGAGGATCGATTCCGCCAGGCATGACTAGTAAGTCACCCGCATCCACTACTTGGCAACCAGCTGGAACATCAAGATTTTCACCGATAGCTTGAATTTTGCCTTCTTCACAATAAACATCGGCTCTGTAGCTAAGATCAGCGGTGACAACTGTTCCACCTTTGATAAGAATTGACATGTTAGTTTCCTCTCTTTGCCATTATTAAATAAAGTATGCCTGCAACAAAACAACCTACAAACCAAGCATAATTATATACAGTATCAAAAATTTCAGGCACAGATTCGACAATTCCTGCAGCGTGTAAAAATCCAGGTAAGTTGGGTAATATCCCCACCACTAAAGACACCATTCCGGCTACATTCCAGCCATTTGTAGCGCCATATTCACCATTATGCTGAAACAGAGCGTCTATGTTTAATTTGCATTTACGTAAGATAAAATAATCTGCTATCAGAATACCTGCAATTGGACCGAGAAGTGCCGAATACCCTATCAACCAAGTAAAGATGTAACCGCCAGCACTTTCTAATAATTTCCAAGGAAATATTGCCACACCAATTCCGGCGGTAATATAGCCACCCATTTTGAAGTTTATTTTACTTGGGTTGAGATTTGAAAAACCATAGGCTGGAGCCACCACGTTTGCGGCCAAGTTAGTGGTAAGCGTGGCTAATGCAAGTGTACCTAGGGCGACAATTATCCCCATTCCCCCCATTTTACCAGCGAGCTTCACAGGATCCCAAATGGCTTCGCCATATATAGTCACAGTTGCAGAGGTGACCGCAACACCAATAAACGCAAATAAGGCCATGGGAATAGGTAAACCTATGGCTTGACCTAACATCTGATCTTTTTGCGATTTAGCAAAGCGGGTGAAATCGGGAATATTCAATGCCATTGTTGCCCAAAAACCCACCATAGCGGTTAACCCAGCGATAAAGGTGGGCAAAAACAAGCCTTCTTTTGCTGCGCCAGGACCAAATTGTGAAGGAGCGGAAAGCATTTCACCAAAGCCGCCTGCAGTATCGTATGCCCAATATAATAAGGCTAATCCCATGGCAATAAGAAAAGGTGCGGCATAACTTTCCAACCAGCGAATAGAGCCAGTTCCAAAATGAATAAAGACTAAATGTAATGCCCAAAAGGCAAAGAAACATAAGGTTTGGCTAATATCTATGCCAAGAAAAGGCAAAGGGGAACCTTGAAAGCTGTTATTTGTAAGGCTATTTAAAATAACATAAATAGCACTCCCTCCGACCCATGTTTGGATCCCAAACCAGCCACAAGCTACTAGCCCTCTAGCAAGAGCAGGAATTTTGGCACCTTTGGTTCCAAATGCACTGCGTAATAACACAGGAAAAGGGACCCCGTATTTAGCGCCAGCATGGCCTATTAGAAGCATAGGTACCAACACTATAGCGTTGCCCAATAGTACTGTAATTATCGCTTGGTACCAGGTCATGCCTTCGGAAACTAAACCTGCGGCTAACATGTAAGTGGGAACACATACCACCATAGCTACCCACAAAGAGGCAAAGTGGATCCAATTCCAAGTACGGGTTGCCTCAGTAGTTGGCGCTAGGTCTGGGTTCCACAGATCGGCATCAAAGTGCGTTGGTTTCACGCTGTTATTATTATTTTCCATGACATGCTCCGTTATAAAATGATGTGTAATGAAATACTTAAGTATTTTTAAATACCACACCACCTTTAAAATACAACCAAATTTCCCTTAAAAATCAAGTGAATGAGCAGAAACTCATTCACTTTTTTGCGCTACATGTACTGCCATTGTGGGTAGCGAGTGACAATACCGTTAAAAATGTCAGGGTTACCAAACACATTTAACGGCAGGTATTATTATTCACCATCGGTCAATTTTGTATAGGTGCTTGGGCGACGATCACGGAAGAACTGCCAATTATTTCGCACTTCTTTGATCATATCCATATCCATATCATGGATGATTAACTCGTCTTGATCTCTGCTTGCTTCTTTTTCAATTTGACCTCTAGGGTTAACAAAGTAGCTTTGACCATAAAACTCGCCAATATTCCAAGGTTCTTCAATACCCACACGGTTGATGGCTCCAATCCAACAACCATTTGCGGCGGCTGACGCGGGTTGTTCCAGTTTCCACAAGTATTCTGATAAACCTGCAACAGTGGCGGATGGGTTAACAATGTATTCAGCGCCATTTAATGCCAATGCTCGCCAGCCTTCAGGGAAATGACGGTCATAACAAATATAAACGCCAAGTTTGCAATATTGGGTTTCAAAAACAGGCCAGTCCGACGCACCAGGTTTAAAGTAAAACTTCTCCCAAAAACCCGCCACTTGAGGAATATGGGTTTTACGGTATTTTCCTAAATAACTGCCATCTGCATCGATAACTGCGCATGTGTTGTAGTAAACACCGGTCACGTCGTCTTTTTCATAAATTGGAACCACAATGACCATTTTATATTTTTTGGCATATTCCTGCATTAGGGTAACAGTAGGGCCGCTTGGAATGCTCTCGGCGCTTTCGTACCATTTGGGATCTTGACTGGGGCAGAAGTAAGGTTGAGTAAATACTTCTTGAAAACATAAGACTTGCACACCAGCGGCACCTGCCTCATCGATCAAAGGCAAGTGTGCCTCTATCATGGCTTTGCGAATGGTTTCGGGATCATTATCGGTAGAAGACTTTAAACCCATTTGGATCAAGCCACCTCGTAAAGTTTGACGTGTTGTAGACATAATTACTCCATCTATAGTTGGTTTTTCTTATTAATTAGTTGGGAAAGTAAATTCCGCACCGGCACGTATTCCTGTTGGCCAACGTGAAGTAACGGTTTTTAATTTTGTATAAAAGTGTACGGCTTCCGGTCCATAAATCCCATGGGCACCAAAGATTGAACGTTTCCAGCCGCCAAAGCTGTGGTAGGCGACAGGAACAGGTATAGGCACATTAATGCCTACCATACCGACTTCAATGTTAGCAGCGAAGTCTCTGGCTGCATCCCCGTCGCGGGTAAATATAGCGGTACCATTACCGTATTCATGGGCATTAATTAAGTTCGTTGCTTCAGCATAGGTATTAGCACGTAATATAGATAATACCGGTCCAAAAATCTCTTGTTGGTACACAGACATGTCTTTAGTCACCTTGTCGAGTAAGGTACCGCCTACCCAGAAACCCGCTTCACAGCCAGCGACTGATAAGTGTCGGCCGTCGACTAACACCTCGGCGCCTTCAGCTTCGCCTTGGTCGATTAAGCCTTTAATGCGTTTTTGTGCATCGGCAGAAATCACCGGCCCCATCTCGTTACCCGTTTGATTATATGGACCGACTTTTAAGGCCTCAATTCGAGGTATCAATTTAGCGACTAACTTGTCTGCAGTTTCTTGACCAATAGGTACGGCGACACTGATGGCCATACAACGTTCACCGGCAGAGCCAAAACCCGCTCCCATAAGCGCATCGGCTGCTTGATCAAGATCGGCATCTGGCATAATCACCATATGATTTTTGGCACCACCTAACGCTTGAACTCTTTTGCCATTGGCGCTGCCACGTTGATAAATGTATTCAGCGATTGGCGTTGAGCCTACAAAACTAATAGCTTTAACGTCGCGGTGATCTAATAGTGCATCAACTGCTACTTTGTCACCATGTACTATGTTTAATACACCTGCCGGTAAGCCTGCTTCAGCAAAAAGTTGATGGATCAAATTTGCACTAGAGGGATCTCTCTCTGACGGTTTGAGTATGAATGTATTACCACAGGCTAATGCCATAGGGATCATCCATAAGGGCACCATAGCTGGGAAGTTAAAGGGCGTGATCCCCGCAACCACACCTAAGGCTTGACGCTCGTCGGTGACATCGATACCAACAGCCACATCTCGACTAAAATTACCCTTTAGTTTGTCAGCCATTCCACAGGCAAATTCAATAACTTCTAATGCACGGGTGACTTCACCTAAAGCATCATCATGGGTTTTTCCATGCTCTTTAGAAATCGTTTCTGCGACTTCATCTTGACGGGCTATCAGCAAAGTACGCATATTAAACATGATATTGGCACGTTTACTCGATGGCGTTTTAGACCAAGCTGGAAAAGCCGCTTTGGCAGCCGCCACAGCAGTGTTGACATCTTCAACTACCGCTGTCACAACTTCAGCACTCTGTTGGCCTAAAGCAGGGTTGTACACTGCAGTTGTTTGGCTACTCACACCTGAGGTGTGCTGACCATTAATTATGTGTTGTATCAGTTGCATAATAATTTTTTAATCCAGTGATTTGATAATTTCGCGTAAGGTACTAAAGGCAAAATCTATTTGTGACTTTTCTATGATAAGCGGTGGCGACAATGCAATAGTGTCTCCAGTGGTGCGGATCAGTAAACCGGCCTCATAGGCTTTTAAGAAAGCAGTAAATACACGCTTGCTTGGTGTGGCTGGAGTGGGGTGTAACTCTATGCCGGCAATTAATCCAATATTGCGAATGTCTTTAACCAAAGGTAAGTCCGCCAGAGAGTGGGCCGCATCTTGCCAATAATCACTGAGTTCTGCTCCTCGGGTTAATAATCCTTCTTCCTCATAGGTATCTAAGGTTGCCATCGCGGCTGCACACGCCATAGGGTTACCTGAAAAAGTGTATCCATGGAAAAATTCAACCATATCTTTAGGGCCATGCATAAATGCATCATATATTTTATCTTGCGCTATGACTGCACCCATAGGGATTACACCATTTGCCAAGCCCTTAGCGGTGCAAATAATGTCAGGTTCAATGCCAAAATATTCAGTTGCAAAAGGTGCACCCATACGACCAAAACCAGTAATCACCTCGTCAAAAATTAACAATATTCCATGTTGATCGCATATTTGACGAAGTTTTTCTAGATACCCTTTAGGGGGCAATAATACACCAGCTGAGCCTGCTAAGGGTTCGACAATCACTGCTGCAATGGTGGACGGATCATGTAATTCACAGAGTCGAATTAAATCATCAGCCAATTCCACGCCATGCTCAGGTTGGCCTTTACTAAAGAGGTTTGCTTCGATGCCATGTGTATGGCGCATGTGATCGACACCGTTGAGTAAATTACCAAACATTTTACGGTTGGCAGACATTCCGCCCACAGACAGGCCACCAAAGTTGACTCCGTGATAACCTTTCTCTCGACCGATTAGTTTTGTCCTATTACCTTCACCTCGAGCGTTGTGGTAAGCAATGGCCATCTTTAAGGCGGTTTCACAGGATTCAGATCCAGAGTTGGTAAAAAACACCTTATTTAGATCACCAGGCACCATGTTGGCTAGCCGATCGGCAAGCTCAAATTGTAATGGGTGCCCCATTTGGAACGCCGGTGAATAATCCAGTGTTGCCACTTGTTTTTGTATTGCTTCAACTATGCGAGGCCGGTTATGCCCTGCATTGCAACACCATAGGCCAGCAATACCGTCTAGTAATTGTCTACCATCAGACAAAGTAAAATGCATACGATCTGCTCCCACGACTAAACGCGGGTTGGCCTTGTATTGCCTATTACAAGTAAATGGCATCCAGTTGGCCTGAAGTTGTTCAGGCGTTAAATTATGAGCATTAGTCATGATTTTCTCCCGTCTCTACTAGGGAACTTTCAAGGGAAACAACGTCAATACGTTGCGGATTTTTGGGATGCTCTGGCCATGTCAGTACTGGCAGTCCATTGTCTACTGGGCGCATTTCAATACACTCAGGTACTGGACATACGTGTTTGCACAAATTACAGCCAACACATTCATCATCAACCACAACAAAGTCCCGACCACCACTGGCATTTTCTTGCATAGTAATGGCTTGGTGTGAGGTGTCTTCACAGGCAATATGACAGCGTCCACATTCAATACATGAGTCTTTGTTAATAAAGGCTTTAGTATCAAAATTCATGTTTAGCTCATTCCAATTAACAACATTGGGTATGGCTTTACCTTGAAATGCGGATAGAGAGGCATAGCCTTTTTCGTCTAAAAAGTTTTCTAGCCCAGCAATCATGTCATCAACAATACGGAAACCGTATAACATTGCAGCGGTACAGACTTGAACACCACTGGCTCCCAGAGCAATAAATTCAGCCGCGTCTCGCCAGGTTTCAATACCACCTATTGCGGATATTTGTAAATTGCGTGTCTCAGGATTTCTAGCGATTTCACCCACCATATGTAAGGCAATAGGTTTGACTGCTGCACCACAGTAGCCACCATGGGTGCCTTTGCCATCTACAGTGGGAGTGGGCGCCATTAAGTCTAAGTCCACTGTTGCGATAGAGTTGACTGTATTGATAAGCGACACAGCATCAGCACCGCCTCTTAGTGCTGCTTCAGCGGCCACTAAAATATCGGTGATATTAGGCGTCAGCTTGGTAAAGACTGGAATATCCACCACTTCTTTAACCCAGCGAGTGGTTTGTTCGACTAATTCTGGCACTTGTCCTATGGCAGAGCCCATGCCTCGTTCACACATGCCGTGTGGGCAACCTAAATTGAGTTCTATGCCATGTACGCCAGATTTGGCGATTTTAATAGCCAGTTCTTTCCAGGTTTTTTCATCTAAAGGCGCCATCATAGAGCCGATAATGACTCTGTCTGGCCACTCTTTACGGATTTGTTCTATCTCCCGTAAATTGGTTTCTAATGGTCGGTCGGTAATTAATTCAATATTGTTGATACCAATGACGTTACGTGAGCGGTCATGATGAACACCATAACGGCTAGACATATTGATGACCGGAGGATCAATCCCTAAGGTTTTCCAAACCACGCCACCCCAACCGGCTTCAAAAGCACGTACTACATTAGTGTATTTATCTGTGGGGGGAGCTGATGCAAGCCAGAAAGGATTAATACTGTCGATCCCAGCGATATTGCAGGCTAATTTACTCATGTTAGACCTCCTTAAAGTCAATGCCGAACAAAGTGTGACCCATTGCATGAGCGGCACGTTTACCATCTTCTACAGATTGCACTGTTAAATCTTCACCTGTATCGATGCAGTCACCACCGGCATAAACACCTGGAATACTGGTTTGATACTTGTCGTTAATTTTAATTTTACCGTGTTCAATCAACATACCTGATAGCACAGATGCGTCGAGTTTTTGACCCACCGCTTTGAGTACCATGTCCGTTGATATTTGTTCGCGTACACCGGTACCAACTAATCGTCCTGCCTCTATGGCAGTTTGTTCAAAAGTGATAGTACTAATATGTGCTTCGCCAGATAATTTGACAGGGGATAACCACAAACGAACATCCACGCCATTTTTACGGGCTAATTCTATTTCCCAGTCAGTTGCTGTCATATTTTCTTCACTACGACGGTAGGCTAAGGTGACTTTTTTGGCCCCGAGGCGCTTGGCCTGAATAGCGGCATCTATGGCCGTGTTGCCGCCGCCTATTACCACCACATTTTGTCCGACTGGCATAGTTGATTTATCAGTTGTTTGTCGTAATTGTTCGATAAAGTCTAAAGCGTCATATACACCACTTAGGTTTTCTCCTTCTAATCCGAGTTTATTACATAAACCTAACCCAATACTCAGGAAAACAGCGTCATACTCAGAGCGCAGCGTGTCTAAGCTGAGATTTTTACCCAGATATTGCTCATAGATAATTTCAATCCCACCTATACCTAGCAGAAAATCAACTTCTTTTTGGGCAAAGTCATCGACCATTTTATAAGCGGCAAGGCCATATTCGTTTAAGCCGCCAGGTTTAGTTTTGGCTTCAAATACTGTGACCTTATGACCAAGCAATGCGGCGCGATGGGCACAAGATAGCCCAGCAGGTCCCGCTCCGACTACGGCGATATTTTTGCCTGTTTCAGCCGCTCTCACAAAAGGGTGCTCATCTGTTGATTCGAGTAGATGGTCGACCGCATAGCGCTGTAACAATCCAATTTCTACCGGTTTGCCTTGATCATGATGACGCACACAAGCTCTTTCACATAAGACTTCAGTGGGGCAGGCCCTAGCGCAAGTGCCACCCATGATATTTTCAGATAAAATTGTTTTTGCCGCCCCCTTGACGTTTTGTGTGCGTATTTGGTGGATAAAGGTAGGAATATCAATTCCAGTAGGGCATGCCTTTATACAAGGTGCGTCGTAACAATAAGTACAGCGCGACGCTTCAAGCAAAGCCTGTGATTTATTATAGGGTTTGTGTAGGTCGGCAAAACCTGCATTAATATCATCAATAGTAACTGTTCCTGTTGTACTCATGCTGTACCTCATTAATTGAAACCGTTTTGTTAACTGCGGAAACGCAGCGAACCTTTTAACAAAACGGCTTCATAACTTATGCCAATTTATCGCTATATAACGATAATTAAAAATTACGTTTAACTGTTATTCCATAGACTCTAGGTTTTGCATAGGAAATTTGCGTTGTGCCGTAAAATCCTGTTACGTCAAAGCCTATGATTTCATGTTCAGAGTTAAACATATTGTCTACGTAAGCAGCTGCAGACCATAACTGTGAAGAATCACTCCAGGTCAGCCTAGCATTTGCAGCTACGTACGAATCTATTTCATGAGCTGTGAAATTCCGCGCATTATGAAAAGTTTCACTTTGATAATTGGCGCTAAGCTGAACAGCAATATTATTTTCGTTCCAATCCCAATTATATCGGACCATTGCAGAAGCTTGATATTCAGGGGTGAATGCTGGTGTTGTATCTGCAAATATCCCTGAAGCGACTTCAAGATTTTCTACTTTGGCATCAGTGTAAGAAGTGTTTAATATCACATCTAGTCCATCACTTGGCGTTAAGAATAGTTCCAACTCTAACCCCGTAAAAGTGGCGTCTTGATTCTCTACTAAGCCTGAATTATTCACCCATGAAAATGATTGATAATCACTGTAGTCATAGTAGAAAATATTGGCGTTAAATAACGCAAATTCATCCAATAAGTTTAATTTCATACCGGCTTCATAAGAGGTCAATTCTTCTGGCTTATAGCTACTAAATCCACCAAATAAAGGTGCGTTAAAACTACCCGCCTTTACGCCTCTATTGATACCTACATAATATAAGTCGCTGTCGGTGGAGTACTCAAGTTGCACTTTAGCCGACCACAGGTTTTGATCATTATCAGTATCAAGGTGTTCCAAAGATGCACTATTGAGATCAATTTCAATTACTCTGTCATTTGTATTGGTGTTTTGGTACACATCACCCACAAAATGTTTGTCTTCTTTGGTATAGCGTAAGCCAGTGACTAATACCAACTGGTCTTGTAACTCGTAGTCCACTTGAGCAAATATTGAGTAAGATTGGGTTTCAAGTTCAACTAGGGTATTGTTTTCTTCACCACCCAAGAAATATGCAGTGGGCGAGGCGGCAAGCCCTTGGCTGTAATCTGTTTCAACATTGAGGTAATAAAATCCAGTGACCCATTTAAAGCTGTCGGCTTCCCCAGACAATCTAACTTCTTGACTAAATTGGTCAATGGTACTGTTAGATTGAAAGATTAATTCAGGAGAGGCAGTTTGATCTGAATCCAAACCCACAGTGCGGTCGAATTTTTTGTAATCGGTTAAAGAAAATAGATCGAAAGTATCAAAGCTATAATCGAGTTCAGCTGAAAACCCTTGAGATTGGATCTTATTTTGATCATCAAAGGCGAAATCTTTATTGACCTTAGGTCCAGAACCATCGGGGTCGATGTTGCCGTTAAAGTCGCCACCTTGCACGGGTCGAATCGGATCACCGTTAAAGTTTCCATCGATACATACGCCAAGTTGAATGGCATCACAGCCTAAAGGATCATCCGCAGCAAAGATAACGTCAATCACGTTGCCATTGGCATCTTTGATTTCGGTGGTATTGACGAACTGATAAGGCCCTTCACTTTTTGTGGTGTCGGCCCAATTCGCGCTCAATAACAGTGAGCCGTCTGTACCTAAATCAAAATCCAGTTGGGCACGTAGCGCTTGTGTATCATCGTTATAGCCATCTTGTCCGCCACCAACTGAGCCAGGGCGAGTATCTGGTGACGCACCGTCTTCATAGATATTTTCTAAGATTTCACCTTGGATATTAGAGTAAGCTGATAAACGTCCAGTAATACCATCGGATAAGGCGCCTGAAACCGCGCCTTCAAAACGAAATTGGTCAAAAGTTGCGATGGACAATTCAGCGTAACCTTCAAATTCTTCAGTTGGCTTGGCAGTAATAGTGTTGACTAAACCACCGGTCGCATTTCGTCCAAATAGGGTGCCTTGTGGGCCTTTTAATATTTCGATTCGTTGAATATCAAATAGGCCAAAAGTCTGAGCCTGGGTACTGGCTAAGTATCCGCCATCTACATAAACTGCTACTGGTGCTTCGGCTAAATCGGCATAGTCATTTTGTACAACGCCACGTATATTGAAGATTGCTCTTTGGCCACCTATATCGCCTGCTAAAGAAACACCTGGAGTAAACGCAATTAACTCGGTACTGCTCTCTAAACCCAGTGCTTTTAATTGCTCTCCACTGAACGCTGTGATGGCAATACCCACATCACTAATGTTTTCGTTACGTTTTTGAGCGCTGACTTCAATGGTTTCCCATACTTTTTCGGCGGCACTTGCTACTTGTGGCACTGATAATGTTAGTGCTAAAGAAATAACCGTAAGAATGGGGTTATATTTGTACAGATTAGGTGTGTTCACTATATGTTCCCTTCTATTGTTATTAATTTTTATGTCTTTAAGAGGCTACCCGTGAATCGTTTTACTTAGCCTGCATTTATCAAAAAAACTTATGCGACTAGGTAATCAGATAAGTAGGTAATGCCATGCTAGACATTTAGTGGTTTGCCAAACTTCAGCGCCTCTATTTTTGAATAGGACGAGTTCAGCTAAGTTTAGTATTTCAGTTTTTACAGGATATTAAATTTAATATAATTAATGTTTAGATAAGTGATTACTAAACAAAGAAGAGCTTTAAAAATACCTAAAGGAAAGAGGGGAAGAAGTTCCCTATAACGCAGTGCAAAGTGTCGCAGCAATTCTGAAAGATTGGCGTGTGGTTTTTGAGATAGTGAAAGGGGACATCACAACCTCAACTCAAGCACTTTATTCTCAGGTTCAGATGAAATTGAATGGTTCTGGTAGGTAAATGTTTGTCTTGATTGTGGCTAGGTTTTGATTGGGTGAACTTTAATTTCTTCTAAAAATGTCTCTACTACTTGATTAGGTTTAGAGCCCTTACGCAATACAGTTTGGTATTCAGTATTAAAATGGAATTTTTCTAGATATAAGGCACGCATCTCTCCTGATACCACCCAGCGCTTGGCATAATGGGTAGGTAAATAGCCGATAAAACACCCCGTTAATATCAGAAATGCCACACCCTCGCGATCAGTGGCGGTGGCTGTGGTGTGTAAGTTTTGATAGTGACTTCGAGTTTGTGCCGTTTGCGCATAGCTTGGTGAAACAGCTTCACAATCGTAAATTTGCTGAGGGGTAAGGTTTTCATCGGGGATATTGAACAGTGGGTGCTGATAATTGCAATACAGTAAATATTTTTCTTCATAGAGTCGCGAGTACTCTAAGCCTTGTAAAGGCCTTAAATTAGGGACTACACCCACATGTAACGCCCCATCTAACACATATCGCTCAATTTCATTAGGCGGGATCATTCTTATGTTGATGACAATTTCCGGCCCTTTAGTTTTTAACGCTTTGAGTGCCTTAGAAATCGACATATGCTCTAAGGTGACTAAGTTATCCGTTATGCCAATGTTAAGTTCGCCGGTTAATTCTGCATGAATACTATTTACTTGAGTTCGAAAATTTTCTAAAGAAGCCATAAGCTGCAAGCTCGCTTGATACACTTGTGTGCCTTCATCCGTTAGTGAAAAGCCGGCTCGTCCTCTTTGGCATAGATGTAAACCAAGTCTAGCTTCAAGGTCAGACATACTGATACTGATGGCCGATCTACTGATATTGAGTTCGACTTCGGCCGCTGAAAACCCTCCACATTCCACTACTGATCTGAAAATTTTTAACAGGCGGATATCAAAATTACTCAGTTGGGAAACAAGTTTCTTTTTATTTGGCATATTGAATTTTAGTTGGCTATTTGTTAAGTAATTACTTAACTAAGATTTATAAAAATTGAATTTAACAAACATTCTTCTAAATGCAAAATTTGTTGTCTGTCGTTATCCATTAATATATTGATATTGTTGAATTTATGACCACAAATACCTTTGATTGTATTAATATCTTTATTAAAGTGACTTAGCACACTCGTTTCTTGTGAATTTAACGGCTGTGGTAGTTAACATTTGGATAATCACTCAGTGTGACCTGTACTGAGGAATGTTAATATCAATCAACATTTTGTTCGCCAGAACCTATTTAAATAAAATATGAGCCACTATGTCAGATATACAATCTAGTCTCGCTTCTCTTTTGCAAAACATTCTTCCTGATTTTTTCCCAGATAGTCAATCTACAGCTGGTTACATAGTTACCGAAGGTAAAACAGTTAATCTGAGTTTACCTTTTGTGTGCAACGGTTTATTGGGGGCAAAAGGGGAGTTCAGTCATCACCTTGAAGGTTTTGCCGCGACCCATAAAGTCACGATTAAACTGAGTTACCACATATCCTCTATCAAAGGTCAAAACCCAAAAGTAGTAAAAAATGTGATTGCGGTGGCTTCAGGAAAAGGCGGTGTGGGTAAATCAACTACAGCGATTAATTTAGCTGCAGCACTAAGGCTAGAAGGGGCGAGGGTAGGTATTTTGGATGCGGACATATACGGCCCCTCTTTACCTACCTTGCTTGGCACTAAAGGTGAGCAACCTGGATCACCTGATAATAAACGTATGTATCCTATTGTTATTAACGACATACAGACCATGTCGATTGGGTATTTAGTGGATGATAATTCGGCCACCATCTGGCGTGGACCGATGGCAAGCAAAGCGTTTCAGCAACTCTATAACGAAACCTTGTGGGATGAATTGGATTATCTTATTGTAGATATGCCACCTGGTACTGGTGATATTCAGTTAACACTGGCGCAAAATATGCCCGTAGCAGCGGCAGTCATTGTCACCACGCCCCAGGACTTAGCCTTAGCAGATGCCATAAAAGGCATTGCGATGTTTAACAAAGTGGATATCAACGTCTTAGGCATAGTTGAAAATATGAGTTATCACCTTTGTTCTCAATGTGGCCATAAAGAACATACTTTTGGTGCGGAGGGCGGGCAACGTATTGCACAAAAATATCAAACTGAATTGTTAGCTCAATTGCCTCTAAACATACAAATAAGAGAGTTAGCAGATAGCGGTAGTCAGTTTATGTTCAGTGAGCAGGCCGATTCTACTATTCAACAAATCTATCGTCACTTGGCGCGAAAATTATCCTTTAAAGTTTCACAACAACCCATGGAAGATCAGCAAATTATGGTGGCCAACGTCGACTGATAACGGTCAGCCTTTGTATTGTTTGAAGTTATTGCAGTGTAGATGCACAATCTATTGCGGTTGTTTTTATCGGATAATTTGCTTGTAGCAGATACAATCAAGCCACACTAAGTGGCTTGATGTGGATTACGTTTTGCTGAGGCGATTATTGATAACACACCACTTCTATTTCCAATCCGTCGTCTAAATTAAAATAGAAACGTTTTCCTGGTTCATAATCGCCGTGATTGTGGGTTACAAAACCTGCTGCTTTGACTTTCTCTTCTGTCGCATCTAAATCATCTACCACTATGCCAATATGATTCAGTTGTTTGATGGTTTTGTGTGATGTATCGGCGAGATGTTTATCAGTGTGGCTATAGAGCGCTAGGTAAGTCTCTTCTTCGCCTAAATGGATCGTCCGACCATTGTCTTTTGCAGGCCCAGACCAGCGGACCTTCCAATTAAATATTTTCCCAATAATATTGGCGGTAACATCTGTGTCGCTGACCGTGAGGTTGATATGTTCAAGTTTGCTTGGCATAAGATTTTCCTTTGTGTGATGTAGCAATAGTTAACTTGAACATTACTTTAATACCTCAGGTTAACTTGAGGTAAAGCCGTTATTAGCACTTTTTACATAAAATTGAATTGCCGTAATTGTTAATTGTTTGGCAGGAAAGTTATAGCGAGGAGTTAAAATCTTCACATTATAAAAGAAGAACTAGTCGCACTTGTCTTGGCTTTTCTCTGTGGTTCAAAACATCTTTTTCTTTGACTTTCTGCGTTATAACATTTCTACAACAGAGACACACAGAGCGCTTCATTACACAGAGGAATGTCTAGCTAAATGACATAACCTTTGCACCTCACACATCAGATTGGAATGACTAGATTAACGAACCATTACTGGTTATAAATAAGTGTTCAGGATATTGGGTAGTAGTGGTCAGAAATTGAAGTAGAAACTCTTTATTCCACCAGTAAAGGAAGCTTGTTTTCAACATCAATCCATTTTTCAGCATCGTCTGGCGCAGACTTTAGTTCTGTTATATTGGGCCATTTCTCTGCTAAATCGGCATTTATTTTAAGGTAATGTTTTTGTTCTTCGGGTAAGTGAGTATCTTGAAAAATCGCTTCAACAGGGCACTCCGGTAAACAAAGACCACAATCAATACAGATATCTGGATGAATAACTAAAAAATTTTCACCTTCATAAAATGCATCCACTGGGCATACAGGTACACAGTCGGTAAATTTGCATTTGATGCAGCTATCAGTAACAACAAAGGTCATAGTGGTGGATATCTTGATTTAAGTTTTTCATTAGGGCGATCATAAAGTAGCTCAGGTAAAAAACAAGAACTGGATCGGTAATTCAATGTTGAATTTACCTAGGTTATGTATTCTATCTGTCATAAAATGCGCAGCCTAAGAAAATGATGGCTTCGCCGAATTTAGGTGAATTGTTTATGTTTGATCACTGGAAACCTTATGTTGCGTTTAAACGAAGTAAAATTACCGCTAAATCATGATGCAGACGCTTTATCCGCTGCGATTTTGCAGAAGTTGGGTGTTAGCTCAGATGACATCTTGTCTTTTGACGTGTTTAAACGTGCTTATGATGCCCGTAATAAAACGGATATTTTACTGATTTATACACTAGATGTGGAAGTGGTTAATCAAGCTGAACTACTGGCACAATTTGCCAATGATCCTCATGTTCGTGAAACACCTGATATGACTTATCAATTTGTCGCTAAGGCACCGCACAACTTGAGTGCTCGTCCTGTAGTTATTGGACTGGGACCATGCGGTTTATTTGCTGCCTTAATATTGGCGCAAATGGGGTTTAAGCCCATAGTGTTAGAGCGCGGTAAAGCAGTGCGAGAGCGCACCAAAGATGTGTTTGGCTTCTGGCGAAAAAAGCCTCTTGATACTGAGTCAAACGTGCAGTTTGGTGAAGGTGGAGCAGGGACCTTTTCTGATGGTAAGTTATACAGCCAAATCAAAGACCGTAAACATTATGGCCGCAAGGTGTTAAATGAATTTGTAGCCGCTGGCGCACCTGATGAAATTTTATATGTAAGTAAGCCACATATTGGCACCTTTAAGTTAGTCAATATGGTGGAAAAAATGCGTGCGCAAATTATTGAATTGGGCGGTGAAATAAGATTTAGTACTAGGGTCGATAAGCTCGACATTCAAGAAGGGCAACTTAAAGGCCTACACTTGTCTAACGACGAATATTTACCATGCGAACATGCTATTTTGGCTGTGGGGCATAGCGCTCGCGATACCTTTGAAATGTTATATGAACAAGGGGTTTATATTGAAGCCAAGCCGTTTTCAGTGGGCTTTAGAATAGAGCACGAACAATCCATGATAGACGAATGTCGCTTTGGTGAAAATGCCGGTAACCCCATTTTAGGTGCGGCTGATTACAAGTTAGTGCATCATTGTAAAAATGGTCGTTCGGTGTACAGCTTTTGTATGTGCCCTGGCGGCACAGTTGTGGCTGCAGCGTCGGAACAGGGAAGAGTGGTGACTAATGGCATGAGTCAATATTCCCGTCATGAACGTAACGCCAATAGCGCCATAGTAGTAGGTATTACCCCAGAAAAAGATTATCCAGATCATCCATTGGCAGGCATTGCTCTGCAGCGACAACTCGAAGAACTGGCTTATAAAGTGGGTGGTGAAAACTATCATGCGCCGGCGCAGCTCATTGGAGACTTTTTAAAAGGTCAATCCAGTGAACAGCTAGGCGATGTTCAACCATCTTATACGCCCGGTATCCAGTTAACAGACTTAGCGAAAGTTGTGCCACCCTATGTGATTGAAGCTATTCGTGAGGCAATTCCTGCTTTTAATAAAAAAATTAGGGGGTTTGCTAAAGCGGATGGACTTTTGACAGGTGTGGAAACGCGTACTTCGTCACCTATTTGTATCAAACGAGGCAAAGACTTAAACAGTATTAATACCCGTGGCTTATATCCAGCGGGTGAAGGAGCCGGATATGCCGGTGGCATTTGGTCTGCTGGTATAGATGGGATCAAAGTCGCCGAGGCGTTAGCCTTGGATATGTTAGCCCAAATGCAAATTAATTGATGTCTGACAGTGAAACATCCTAGAAATTTACATCAAGATAGCTATCCGTTAGCCGAGCTAATACAAAGTTATCCTGCATTGCAGCCCTATATCATCACTAAGCCTGATGGCGATAAAACCATAAACTTTGCCAATGCCAACGGGGTGAAAGCACTTAACGCAGCCTTGTTAGCCCATTATTATCAGGTTGAATTTTGGGATATTCCAAATGGTTATTTATGTCCACCGATTCCAGGTCGAGCAGATTATGTCCATCACTTGGCTGATTTATTGGCGAATGATAACGACGGAGTAGTTCCCATGGGAACTTCAATTAAAGGTCTAGACATTGGGACGGGGGCAAATGTGATTTACCCCATAATTGCCCACAGATCTTACGGTTGGAAAATGCTGGGTACCGATATTGATGCCGTTTCCATTCAGTCGGCTAATACTATTATTGCTGCGAACTCTGTTTTAAAGGGCAAGATTGCGCTTAGGCAGCAAGCCGATCCAAAAAAGATTTTTGCTGGTGTGGTAAAGGCTGATGAACACTTTGCATTTAGTATGTGTAATCCGCCCTTTCATCAATCAGCTGCAGAGGCCAAAGCGGGTTCACAACGTAAAATTAAGAACCTTGCCAAAAATAAGTCAAAACGAGGTTCACAGCAGCCTTCATCTAGCTCAAATTCCTCTCTCAATTTTGCGGGCCAATCAAACGAGCTTTGGTGTGAAGGTGGTGAGTTGGCTTTTATCAAGCAGATGATCCTCGAGAGCAAAGACTATGCAGAGCAAATTAGATGGTTTAGCAGCTTAGTGTCGAAAAAAGACAACCTAACTCAAATTAATAAAAGTTTGCAAAAACAAGGTGTGGCTGAGGCTAAAACAGTCGAGATGTCACAAGGACAAAAAGTCAGTCGTTTTGTGGCGTGGCGCTTTTAAATGAATCTTAATAGGGAATAGGGGCCTTTATGGGCGATTTAACTGAAAAACAAAAAATGCTGAAAGGTCTAGAATACTTCCCCAGTGACAAATCGTTACAGCTAGATAGAGCCAATGCAAAAAGGCTCTGTCAGCAGTTTAATCAGTTTGATATTGATGATAGAAAAGGCAGTCGAAAAATTATTAAAACATTATTTGGCCACTGCGCAGGTGCGTGGATAGAGCCTAATCTTTATTGTGATTACGGCTATAACATTTCAACCGGTAAAAATTTCTATGCCAATCATGGGTTAGTGATTTTAGACGCTGCACCAGTTACTTTTGGTGACGATGTGATGCTTGCTCCAGGCGTATTGATTTCAACTGCTACGCATCCTTTAGATGTGACTAAACGCAATAAAGGCATCGAAACAGCCAAACCCATCACAATCGGAAATAGCGTCTGGATTGGTATGGGCGCTAAGATATTAGAAGGTGTGACTATTGGTGACCAAGCCGTTATCGCAGCGGGCGCTGTAGTGAATAAAAACGTGGCACCCAAGACCCTAGTAGGCGGTGTGCCAGCGCGAGTAATCAAAACTATTTCAACCTAGCTAACCTTAGAAACAATTTTAGCTAGATTGCCAATCATTAGTTGTCAAGATACCTTTGTAGATCGGCTATTTCTTGAGTCCAACCTTTTATATTGGCTTGTTTGTGATTAGGCTGTAAAAATCCAGATTCGGTTAATAACAAATGAGTGCCACCTTTTTCAGTAGCCGTAAGTGACCACTCAACTAAGGTAGAGGTTGCCTCATCAAATACAGCGTCTTGCTGAAACATCCATCGCCAGGCAAAGTAATGAGGTGGGGTTATTGTTTCAATACGCATTGCAAACCTACCTTCACATTCCTGTTCCCACTCAAAGTATCCCAGCTGTCCTTGTTTTAATTCAAAACTAGCGGCAGAGCCAAACCACTGTTGAATTGCTTTGGGACAGGTAATGGCATTCCACACTTTCTCAATAGGAGCGTTAAAAGTGACTTCTCTGACAATTGAATCAATATCACTTTGTGTTTTCATCTTGATCTCCAATATATTTGGCTAAATTGTTGAGTCTGTCGTCCCACTTTTGGGCAAAGGGCGCTAACCAGTTAAACAAACTTTGCATAGCCTTAGGGTTTAGTTTATGGATACGCTCTTTACCAATAAAGTCTGCCTGAACAATTTTGGCTTTAATCAAAATATTGAGATGTTTGGTGATGGCTTGCCTAGTCACCGCTGAGTCCATCGTCAATTGTTTGATTGATAGTTTGCCGCGACTATGCAGAGCTTCAATTATGTTGCGGCGTTGCGGGTCTGCCAAGGCAGTAAAAATATCCATCGCGGATCCATTGTTGTTAGTCAGATTATAATGAGCAACCAAATGGTTGCATGTCAAGTTGTTGAATAAAAAATCTGTTTCGCTTTTTTGGTGACACAGTTCTAAAGTATTTATTTTAGGTAGATATAAATCTGCAAGGCCATTCTGTTATATTGCTTAACTGCTCAATCTTGTTGTATCGCTTGAAAACTAGCCAACTGAGCCAATAAAAGTAATTAAAACTTGTTGTTGATTTTAATAGCTGGTAAAAAGTCAATCAAATTGCAGAAAATAATAAAATTCACGGTGTACCGAAATCGTTACATCTCAGGGTGTTGTAGAAAACTAGATTCTATAGGTCATTTAATTTGTTGACCCAATGCCAAATTTCAGTTCATTTAAAAAGAGTTAAATCATGTTACGTGACAGCAACAACAATATTAATATTTCTTCAGAGAAAATATTAGTAACACCCCAAGCGTTAAAGTCTGAATTGCCAGTGAGCGATTCAGTTTTGCAAGTCGTGCAAACGTCTAGGCAAGTTATTAGTGATATTTTACATCGTAAAGATCACAGGTTTTTACTGATATGTGGTCCTTGCTCCATACATGACATTGATGCTGCTAAAGAATATGCCCTTAAATTAAAAGAATTACACGAGAGCTGTAAGGACACTCTGTATATTGTGATGCGCGTATATTTTGAAAAGCCTCGCACCACAGTCGGTTGGAAAGGTTTGATCAATGATCCCCACATTAACGATACTTTTGATATTGAGACCGGTTTACGTAAAGCCAGAGAATTATTGATTTGGTTGGCAGAATTAGAATTGCCGGTAGCCACTGAAGCCCTCGATCCAATCAGCCCTCAATACTTGGCTGAATTGTTTAGCTGGTCTGCAATAGGGGCACGTACCTCTGAATCGCAAACCCATCGCGAAATGGCCAGTGGATTGTCAATGCCCGTTGGATTTAAAAATGGTACCGATGGTAGTTTGGGCATAGCCATTAATGCGCTGCAATCGGCTGCGTCTGGTCATAGTTTTATGGGTATTAACGGCGAAGGGCAAGTGAGTGTCGTAACTACTCAGGGAAATCCAGATGGGCATATTATTTTAAGAGGCGGAAAACAACCAAATTATGACTCGGTTTGTGTGGCAGATTGCGAAGTTGAATTAGAAAAAGCGAAATTGAGTGCAGGTTTAGTGATTGATTGTAGCCACGCAAACTCTAGTAAAGATTTCAACAGACAACCTTTGGTGGCGAAAAATGTCGTTAACCAAATTCTTGAAGGCAATCAATCTGTTATTGGGATCATGTTAGAAAGTCATTTGAATCATGGTAATCAAAGTAGTTCAGGTAAAACACCTGCTGATTTAGAATATGGCGTGTCAATTACAGATGGATGTATAAATTGGCAAACTACAGAAGATTTAATCAATCATATGCGAGATAAGTTGATAACTGTGTTACCTATGCGGTTAAATAAGTTTATTGACGCTGAAAACTAGGAAAAGTAATGCCCGTATCCCCAGATGATCTTAACCAACTGCGACAGCAAATAGATGAAATTGATAACCAGTTAGTTGAGTTATTGGCTAAACGGGCAAAGATTACTGCTCAAGTGGGCAAGTACAAGAGTCAGGTTGGCTTACCTATTTATGTACCTGAACGTGAAGCTGAACTCATAGCCAAGAGACGAGCAGAAGCAGAGCTGTTAAATGTATCTCCCGTTTTAGTTGAAGACTTATTACGCCGGATCATGCGAGAGTCTTACCATACGCAAAATGTTAACTATTTGTGTACCAATCCCAAGATTCAAAAAATTGTGGTGATTGGTGGGGCGGGGGCCTTAGGTCGGGTTTTTGTTGATATGTTTAAACGCAGCGGCTATCCGGTTCAGTTACTTGAAAAAAATGACTGGGAAAGGGCTGATTCTATCCTTAGTGATGCTGGCCTAGTCTTAGTGGCAGTGCCCATTAAGTTAACTGAAAGTGTTATATCGCAGCTTACAAATTTACCAGAAGACTGCATATTAGTTGATATAACCAGTACTAAACAAAAACCTTTGGCGGCCATGATGGCGGCGCACAAAGGGCCGGTATTGGGCCTACACCCTATGTTTGGACCTGATGTACCTAGCTTGGTTAAACAGGTAGTAGTGGTGTGCCATGGACGTCATGCTGAGGAGTATGAATGGCTATTACAGCAAATTCGTATTTGGGGCGGAATTTTACAGCAGACCACAGCTAAAGAGCATGATGATGCCATGGTGTTTATACAGGTTATGCGGCATTTTTGTAGTTTTGTATTTGGCTCACATTTGGCCGGTGAAAACCCAGATCTACAACAATTAGTTTCCTTAAGTTCGCCTATATACCGTTTAGAGTTGGCCATGGTTGGCCGCCTATTTGCGCAGGACCCTGTGTTATACGCCGATATCATTTTTGATAATAAGGACAGTTTGGCAATATTAACTGAATTTAGCGTGAAATTTAATCAGGCTTTGAGCTTGGTTGAAAGCAACAATAAAGGTGAGTTTATTAAGCTGTTTCTTAACATAGGTGCTTGGTTTGGTGATTATGCCAAGCAATGTTTAGTTGATAGTAGAAAACTTTTATTAAAGGCAGATGATGATCGTTCGTTAAGTGAGGATAGTTAAGCTTAAAGTGAATACATTTTTATTGTGTTGATAAATAATACTTTTAACAGGTGTTTCTAACGTCATTGTCGCTTAAAAGACTAAAAAAAACGGGTGCAGTTTTGGCTGCCCCGTTTTTTTGTATCTATCAGTTAAATAGGGTCTTGTTACTATTATTTGGCTAAAGCACTCACGGCTGCTACTTTTGTTGGGTTTATTTCTTCATTTGGATAGCAACCTAACACTTTAAAATATCGAGTGATAGCTTGTAATTCTTCTAGAGCTTGCTGCATAGGGCCATCTTGCACGTTACCCTCTACATCAAGATAAAACATTTCTTCCCAAGGGTTACCGGTAATAGGCCTAGATTCAAGCTTAGTCATATTAATTTTGTTGTCGCGCAGTACCATTAATGCTTCCACCAAAGCCCCAGGTTTCTGTACTGTAGACATGACTAAGGTTGTTTTGGCTGGCACTTGTAATGGCACGTTGACAGGCTTACGGGCCACTACAAAAAAGCGACTGTGATTTTCTTTTTGATTGGCCAAATTTGATTTTATCGCATGTAAACCATATAAACTGCCACCTGATTCACTGCCCATAGCGGCTACCTCATCAGTGTCTAATTCGGCCACTTTTAACATTGCCGCAGAAGTACTATCACAAGGCTTAACCTCAACATTACCTAACTCAGCTAGAAAATGGCTACACTGAGCAAAAACTTGAGGGTGGGCGTATAAGGTTTTTATTTTGCTTACATCGGTTTCTCGACTTACCAATAACGCATGTTTAATGGGATAAGTGAGTTCACCAATGATAGAAAGATGGGTATGTTGTAGTTGGTCGTATACCTCATTAATGCTACCTGATGAGGTGTTTTCAATTGGTAATACGGCGTAGTCTGCTTCGTTAGTCTCTACTTTTTGTATGATTTCTAAAAAGCTTTGGCAGCCTATTTCAAGTAGTTCACCTGGGCGCCTAGCGAAATATTTTTGTGTGGCCAAATAACTATAAGAACCTTTGTCACCTAAAAACGCTACGCGATTCAGCGGCAGACTGCTACCTGGGTTAGCTCTAGCCGCTAACAATGCTTGTTGATTTAATACTGAGTCTTCAATGATGACATGAAATAGTTGCGTCACATAATGGGCGTCTAATCCGTGTTTACTGCCTTCTTTTATCAACCTTATTAATAATTGCTCTTCACGTTTTTGATCGCGTACTGGAATATGGTTTTTTATCTTTGTTTCAGCTACTTGGTTAGTATATTGCTGTCTTTGAGCTAAAAAAGTCAGTAGGTGTGTGTCAAGTTCAGTGATTTTTACTCTAAGTTCTTCTAATTCTGTTGATGACATGGTCTTCACTTGTAATTTCAAAAGTAACTCCCAACTTGGGAGGTTTAATAAAGTTAATAAAAACCTAGGATAAGGGTAGGTTCAAAATATGCTGGTGTGTGCCTGAATTTATAAAGCGGCTACCTATATGTCAACGATTGCTTAAGCACAATTTTCTAGTTTCTAAAGAATAATGAATAACACCTTATTGTTATCATCATTGGCCAAGTAATGAGACTAACATTTTGCGTACTTCGTTTACCTCAAAAGGTTTGTCACACAAGGCGTTAACACCGGTTTGATGAATATTAGCCATATGTAAGCTTGAGCTTGATTCACTGGTGACCATAATAATAGGTATGTGTGACGTTTCAGGATTAAAGCGAATAAATTCTGAAAGTTCTCTGCCATCCATTTCAGGCATATTATAATCGGTGACCACCAGATCAAAGGTTTTGTCTTTTAGCAATGTCAAAGCTTCAGCGCCATTTTCAGCCTCTAGGATTTTTTGTAATCCTAGGCCAGTGAGAACTCGGCGAATATGGTTTCGTGCGAGTTTGCTATCGTCAACCAACAATACTCTGACGTCATGCACATCAAATAATTCTAGATCCAGTTCATCAGAATTGATTAAATCCAAAGACGCTTTTAACGCTTTAGACAAATTTTCAGGGGTAAAAGGTTTGGGCAATATTGCGGCTACACCGGATTGCTTAAATTCTTCAAGCTTTTCAACTCGATTTTCGCTGGAAATTAACATAAAAGGAGTGGCGGCAAGGGCTTGGTTATTTTTTAGTTGTTTAATGATATCTAAGCCGGTTCCATCTTCGAAATACATGGCACTGACAACTAAATCCGCACCTTGTTTAGTAATAGTTTCAATAGCTTGCTTGACACTGCCCACTGCTTCTACGTGATTAATATCCGCAGCAGCTAATTGTTTAATTATGATTTTCCTTTGTGTATCTGAAGGTTCAACTAAGATGATACTAATTTCTGACAAAGAGAGATGATGCATTGCTACTCCTAACTGTAGTGCTACAGGCTATTAACCACCTGCTAATTTCACATTATGGCCTAGTTGCTCTAGTGTTGCTTTGATTTTATCGCGGTTGTCTCCCTGAATTTCAATTACCCCATCTTTTAATGCGCCACCTGTTCCGCACATTTTTTTTAATTGGCTACATAAGTCTTTTAGTTCTTTGTCTGGTAGGGCTAAACCTGTGATTGTTGTCATGCCTTTACCCTTGCGACCTTTGGTTTCACGGCGGATACGAACTATTCCATCCGTTTTTATAAGTGGTTTATTGGGTTCTTTATTTTGAATGCGGCCAGTTTGTGTGCTGTATACCAGTCTATTGTCACTCATATTTATCTCTAACCATTTTGTTTCTGATCGGGAAGGGCGCTCATTCTAATAAAAAAATGTGATTCTTTGTAGGCAAAGCTGTAAAACTATTATTTAATAACATCAACTTAGAGTGGTTTGTTATAATGCTTTGCTTTTCGAATAGGGGAAATGAATGAGTTTAGACAGAGAATTTTCTGAAGACGGTACTGAGTTAACTATCTTTCTTGAAGAAAAATTCGATTTTGGGAAAGTTAAAGACTTTCGAATGGCCTACTCAGAGCATACCGAAGACGTAACTAGTATTGTGATTAATTTACAGAAAACTGAATATATGGATAGCTCAGCATTAGGAATGTTGTTAAACATGCAAAAGAGTCTAAGTGACTCAGTGAAGTCATTCAAAATCACCCATTGCCGCCCGCAAGTTTTAAAAATTCTGCAGATTGCCCGTTTCGATAAAAAATTCCTTATTGTTTAACTGTTTATAAATAGTCATGCGTATTCTGGTTGTAGACGACGACACCCTTAATCGATTCCTACTAGTACATATGCTTGAGCAGCAAGGGTATTTGGATACCTTTGAAGCTGAGGACGGAGGGGTGGCTATTGAATTGGCAAAGCGAATCAATCCAGACTTAGTGTTGCTTGATGTAGTGATGCCTGAATTGGATGGATTTGAAGTTGCTACACAACTAAAAAAAATGGCTGGTGATATTTATTTACCTATCATTTTTATCACCGCCCTTGATGATGAAAAAACACTGGCTAGATGTTTAGAAGTAGGCGGTGATGATTTTGTCGCTAAACCTTTTGACAAGGTTGTATTGGCGGCAAAAATACGTGCCCATGCACGTACTCGGTTACTCAGTAAAAAAGCGTTTGAGCAAAATAAACAATTGACCTTTTATCGTAATGCGATAGAGCGTGAACATAAAATTGTTGAACACATCTTTGCCAATGCGTTGTCTGTTAATAAATCTTTTACCCGATACCTTGATTATTGCCTCAATCCAGCCAGTGATTTTAATGGTGATTTGTTTATAGCGAGTGCGAGTCCAACCGGTGGAATGTATTTTTTAATTGGAGATTTTACTGGTCATGGTTTAGCCTCGGCGATTGGTGCACTGCCAGTGTCACAGGCATTTCAAACTATGTCGAGAAAAGGACTTTCATTAATGGAGATGGCTGAAACCATAAACCAGACGCTATTAATGTTGCTGCCAGATGATATGTTTTTTGCCGCAGCAATTGTGGAAATTAATAACACAGGGAAGCAGCTTGATATTTGGAACGGTGGAATGCCGAGCCTGTTATTGCAAGATCCAAGCGGAAAAATAGTCAAGCGTTTTGATTCACGTCATATGGCTCTGGGTATATTAGAAAACCATGAATTTGAAGCAGACGTAGAACGTTATGAAATGCAATTTGGTGACAGGTTGGTGGCCTTTAGTGACGGTATAGTTGAGCTTGAAAATGAACAATATGAAATGCTCGGAAGTGAGGGCCTTGAAAGCTGGTTAAAGGCTCAGCCCGACATCAATGTTGAGGGCATAATAAGTAACGCTAAAGAGTATTTAGGCGCAATGCAGCGCAAGGACGATGTAACCCTAATTATTTTCACTAGCCAGCCTTTAGAACAGGTTAAAAACAAGGGGGTGGCTTCCAAAGTTCCACTTAAAATTGTAATAGAATTGGATGCTAAGCATATCAAGTCTACTGATCCTGTTGTGGATTTAGTGAGTGTTGTCACTAACCAGTTGAGTTTATTTGGTATTCATTCTGAACTCTTTACCGTGTTGAGTGAGCTCTACAATAATGCCCTTGAACATGGTGTTTTAGAACTTGATTCAGAATTAAAACAATCAGACTCAGGATTTTTTGCCTACTTTAAGTTGCGTGAAGAAAAACTTTCAAACCTTGAAGTGGCTAGTATTGTTATCAGCGCCGAATATTTACCAGATGAAAACGCCTTGGCCATTCAAATTAAAGATTCTGGTAAAGGCTTTAAACAGCAACCTATGTCAAAACTTGAAAATTTAGAGAAAAGCTATGGTCGCGGGATTTCCTTAGTAAAAGAGTTGTGCGAATCTGTGGAATATACAAATAAAGGCAACACAGTAGATGTGGTGTTTAAAATTTAACTAGGGTGTATAGAATGTTAAAAACGATCAAAATTCGCGTTGCAACGCATAGTGATGTTGGCGCATTAGTGAAATTCAATCAATTAATGGCATGGGAAACCGAACAAAAAGAATTGGACCAAGACACGCTGTCTAAAGGGGTCTCAGCCTTAGTTTCTGATGAGAATAAAGGTTTTTATTTAGTGGCAGAACAAAATGACCAAGTTGTGGGCAGTTTAATGGTGACCACAGAGTGGAGTGATTGGCGTAATGGGGTATTTTGGTGGATCCAGAGTGTGTATATTACTCCCGACTATCGCCGTCAAGGGATCTACGGCCAGTTATATGCTCAAGTAAAAGCCTTAGCAGCGCAGCAACAAGACGTGTGCGGTTTTAGGTTATATGTAGAAAAAGAAAATAGTATTGCTCAGAAAACTTATGAATCTTTGGGTATGCAAGAAAGCCATTATTTGATGTATGAAGAATAAATTGATATTGAGAATAATTCTCAATTAGATTACCATCCAGTTCTATCGTTGTTTTGCCTTTTGAAAGTAGGAATGCCTCTTGAAAAAAATCATCACTTGTATGTTTATTATCGTCTCTTTATTACCTCCATTGGTTATGGCCGAACAGGTCAACTTGTATTCAGCGCGCAAAGAAGCTTTGATCAAACCCTTATTAGATAAGTTTACTCAACAAACGGGTATTTCAGTCAATTTAGTTACGGGTAATGCTGATAATTTAATTACGCGCTTAAAAAGTGAAGGTAAATATAGCCCCGCAGATCTATTGTTAACCACAGATGTTGGTCGCTTATACCGCGCCAAACAGCAAGGTTTAACTCAGGAAATAGCTGAAACTGAGGCAATCTCTAAGTTACCTAATAATTTTCGTGATGAGCAGGGACACTGGTTAGGTTTGTCGTTGCGAGCCAGACCTTTAATGGTGTCGGCTGAAAGAGTTAATGGGCAATCAATTACTAAATTAGAAGATTTAACCGCTCCAGAATGGAAAGGGCGTATCTGTATTCGCAGTTCTAGTAATATTTATAATCAGTCTATGGTGGCCTCGTTAATTGCGCAACAAGGTGAATCTGCAACTGAAGAGTGGGTTAATGGCCTTGTTAAGAATTTTGCTCGTCCTCCACAAGGCGGTGACAGAGATCAAATTAAAGCGGTGGCTTCAGGATTATGTGATGTGGCTATCGCTAATACTTATTATCTAGCAGGCATGTTGAGTTCTGAAGATGAAACTACAAAACAGCAAGGTAAAAAGGTAAAAGTTGTTTGGCCAAATCAAGGTGACCGAGGGGCCCACATCAATATATCTGGTGTGGCCTTAGCTAAAAATGCACCTAACAAAGTAGCTGCAGTGAAGTTAATAGAGTTTTTACTCAGTGATGAGTCTCAAATGTGGTACGCAAAAACGAACCATGAATACCCTGTTTTGGCCGCTATCCCTTGGAGTGATTTACTGCAGTCATTTGGCACTTTCAAAACCGAACAAGTGCCTTTAGGCAAACTTGGTGAATTGAACTCGGCTGCAGTGCAAATGATGGATCGTGCTGGGTGGAAGTAAATGTATTGGTTGTGATCAGTTTGAATTAATTTAAGTTTGTTTATGAAACAAATAAACTGGTTCTTTGGCCGGTTCAATCTTTGGTTAGTTACTATTGCACTAGGCTGTTTCATTCTTGCAGCACCGATAGGCCTGGTGTTTTTCAGTGTTTTTTTCCCGCAAACTGAAATATGGCAACATCTTTATTCAACTGTTTTAACTGATTATATTGTTAATTCGCTGGTCTTGGCTTTTGGTGTCGGTGTCATAGTTATAGTGATAGGCACCGTTTTAGCCTGGTGTATCGCAAGATACGAGTTTGCCGGTCGTAAACAACTGCAATGGTTGATACTTTTGCCCATGGCAATGCCAGCCTACATTATTGCCTATACGTACACAGGATTATTGGACTTTGCAGGTCCAATACAAACCTTGCTCAGAGAAACGTTTAACTGGCAATATGGGGATTATTATTTTCCTGAAGTTCGCTCCTTACCTGGTGCGATCATTATGTTGTCTTTGGTGCTTTATCCCTACGTTTATATGTTAGCTAGAACCGCGTTTAGTGAACAACCAGCCAGCCTTGAAGAAGTCTCACGAAGTTTAGGTGTGTCCTCCAGACAACACCTAATTAAAGTAGTCTTACCTTTAGCCCGCCCAGCTATTCTGATGGGGGCTGCGTTGGCCATGATGGAAGCGTTTGCTGATTATGGTACTGTGCAATACTTTGGCTTGAGTACTTTTACGACAGGGATATTTAGAACTTGGTTTGGATTGGGAAATGGCCTTGCAGCAGCACAGTTGGCGGCGATGTTAACCAGTTTTGTTGTGTTATTGTTGATCCTTGAATTTCTATCTAGGCGCAAAATTCGCTATTATTTTCAAGGTCAAAAAGCACAACAAGTCACGAGACAAAAATTAACGGGTAGAAAAACGTTTTGGGTGCCATTTATGTGTGTGATCCCTGTATTTTTAGGCTTTATTTTACCTGTTTTACAATTGTTTCTCTGGGCATTAAAAACCTACTCCAAACAAGTGACCAGTGAATTTTGGTTATTATTGTGGAATAGTTTTTATTTGGCCGCAATCGCTGCGGTTACCGCTGTGATGTTAGCGCTGCTGTTTGCATATGGAAAACGCCTTAATCCCATTAAACCCATTCGAATTTTAGTCGGCATTGTCAATCTAGGGTATGCCATTCCGGGTACTGTGATAGCGATAGGGGCGATGATTTCACTAAGTTGGATTGATATTAAAGTTAATCTGTTCACTGAAACTTGGTTTGATTTTAGCGTCGGTTTAGTCTTTTCAGGTTCATTATTTGCCTTAATTTTGGTTTACAGTAGTCGCTTTCTCGCCGTAGCTATGCATAACGTTGATACGGGATTGGCTCGAGTCAAACCCAGTATGGATGATGCTGCTCGGTCTTTAGGGTACAAACCTTTACAAATTCTCAGAAGCATTCATGTACCTTTAATGAAAACCAGTGTCTTAAGTGCCTTGTTATTAGTCTTTGTCGATGTGTTAAAAGAACTCCCTGCGACCTTAATATTAAGGCCGTTTAATTTTAATACCTTGGCGGTAAAAGCATTTGAATTGGCTTCAGATGAACGTTTAATGGACGCTGCTTTGCCTGCTCTCGCTATAGTGAGTGTAGGTATATTACCGGTTATTTTATTGACTATGTTAATGGATAGACCCAACCAACTCAGTTCACCAGTCAAATAAGGCGCTTATGTTAAGTCTCAATCATGTCTCTGTTGGTTACCAAAACGTAAAAGCCGTGCAACAGGTGACCTTTGAATTATCTGCTGGGCAAATAGGTTGTTTATTAGGTCCATCTGGATGTGGTAAAACCTCTGTTTTACGTGCTATCGCTGGTTTTGAAAAGTTAAAGGACGGGCAAATCAGCTTACGTGATCAATTGGTTGCTGCTAAGAATAAGCACCTTGAACCTGAAAAACGCCACATAGCTGTAGTGTTTCAAGATTATGCTTTGTTTCCACATTTAACGGTTGCACAAAATATTGCCTTTGGTTTACAACAACAAAACAGCGTACAAAAACATCAGCGAGTAACAGAGTTGCTGCAACTTGTAGGACTTCCGGGGTATGGCAGCAGGTATCCCCATGCTTTGTCAGGAGGTCAACAGCAGCGTGTTGCCTTGGCGAGAGCAATGGCATCTAAACCTGATTTATTATTATTAGATGAGCCTTTTTCTAGTTTGGACGCAGAATTAAGAGATGAGCTTGCTAAAGAGTTGCGAGCTATTTTGAAACACGAAAAAACCACTGCGCTTATGGTGACACATGATCAACATGAAGCCTTTGCAATGGCCGATGTGATAGGTGTGATGAATAAAGGCCGTTTATTACAGTGGTCAGATGCATACGCGCTTTATCATCGACCAGTAAACCGCTTTGTGGCTTCTTTTGTGGGGGACGGCGTATTCTTGTCTGCTACTATCGATAACAACAATAAACTAAACAGTGGTTTAGGTATTTTCCCTATTCATCCTGACAGTGGTTTTAAGCAAGGTGATAAAGTGATGTTTTTGGTTCGTCCAGACGACATCATACATGATGATAAAAGTGAAAATTTAGCCAAGATTGTTGATAGGTCTTTTCAGGGCTCACATATTTTGTATCAACTAGAATTACAACAGGTAAATCATGCGCGGGTATTGTGCTTAGCGCCTAGTCATCATGATCACCAAATGAACGAATTGATAGGCATACGTTTAGACTTAGAACATCTGATAGTGTTTTCAGATAACGGTGACATGATATGAAAATTGCCATTGTAGGAGCCGGAATAACAGGGTGTTTATTAGCAAACGCCCTTGATTCTGAAAACCTAGATGTGAGTATTTTCGAGAAGTCTCGTGGCTGTGGAGGCAGAGCGAGTACCAAACAAACCGATTTTGGGCAGTGTGATATAGGGGCGACTATTGTTCCCGCACTAAAAGTCGAATTTGCAAATTTTATGCAACAACTGTGTAATCAAAACCTTGCTAGTAAATGGCCACAAAATGTATATGTTGCAGATCAAATAAAGGGTAATAAACATGCCTTGGAACGTTTTATCAGTGACAGAGAGTATTACGTTTTTAATGAAAAAATGAACGCTGCATGTCGTCATTGGGCGCGAAACTCTCACTTACACACAAATAGCTTAATAAGCCAAATACGTTACTGTGTTGGTAAAGGATGGCAACTAAAACTAAATGATGCGTGGCAGACAGAGTGGTTTGATAAAGTGGTCGTCACCGCCCCTTGGCCCCAAAGTCAGGCAATAATTGAACAATCTGAGTTGTCTCTAAGGCTGCCAAATTTTTCACAATCATGGACCAGTTGTTGGTCGATAGCGGTAAAATTAGAGCGATTAGTTGCTACTGACGTTGATTTGATTTATCTGAAAAATCACCCTATCCAGACCCTAGTGCGGGATTCTGGCAAACCTCAACGGCCACTAGTTGTTACGTCACAAACAGACCAAAAAAGCGAAATTTGGATTGCCCAGCTTAGCAATAAGTTATCAGATAGCTTAGGAAGTCAGGAAAGAGACCAGGCTATCTCTATTGCCACAAAGGGGTTATGCGAATTCTTTGATTTACCTGATAAAGCCGTGTCGAATACCTACGGGCATTACTGGCGGTATGCCAGACCCAGCGCTGGGCAAAAACCTTTAGGTATATTGTCTAACCATGAACTTGGTGTTTATGTTGGGGGGGATTGGAGTTTTGGTGCTTCTATTGAGTCCGCCTACGAAGGGTCTTTAGCATTGAGTCAATTAATTAAAACAGGTGTGTAAAATACAATGATTTCAAGTATTCAAGAATGGTTTAAAAGTCATATACAAGCAGATACCAACAATAGCCAACATACTATCGAATTGGCCACTGCGGTTTTATTATATGAAGTTATGCGTGCTGACAATAAGTTTGAGCAACTAGAACATGATAACTATCGTAAACAACTTGAAAAGCACTTTTCTTTGACAGGTGAGGAACTCAACACGCTTTGTGAATTGAGCCAGTCACATGCAGACGACGCAACTGACTATCAGCAATTTACTAGTGTTATCAATGAATCATATGGACTCACGGAAAAGAGGGCGGTAATTGATTCTTTGTGGTCTTTGGCTTACGCTGATCACGAATTAAGTCCCCATGAAGAATACACCATCAGAAAAATAGCGGATTTATTGTACATACCTCACAGCCAATTTATTCAGAGTAAGCTTTCAAACAAAAAATAATTTCTGTCTTACTATTGCTGAATTTAGTCGCATTTTTGATGGTGTCTTAAATAATAGACGCGCTAACTGTATGATTTCATATACATAATTAATCTTGATAACATGAGTGTCTCAAATTTGCGACATTTTGTGGTGGGATTTGTTGTGTTTTCTTAAATTAAACCCGTAATTTACTTTAACTGTTTGAATTATATAAGAAATATATTGTTGGCACGAACTGTGTAATAAGTCCGTTAGTAATCACATTCCTCTCGACTGGTTCCTCGAGTGTTATTAATGGATTGTGAATGTGGTGAAGGATATAGGTGCGTTATTGTTTATTATTGGCTGCAATGGCGTTTGCAACTAATTAGTACTTATAGCCTTAATGCGAATAAAATTTCGCGTTATTGTTGGCATGGATGCCTTATTTTTAATTGGTTTGATAATTTTTCTGAGTGTTTATCAAATCGCATATTGCATTAGCAAAGGATGGTAATGATATGAAAAAGACCAATTATATTATTTCGTTTTTGAGTCTAGTCACTATAGTTCAGATGTTTATTACTGTATCAGCATGGGCGGATGGTGAACTGATAGAAAAGCTTGATTTGGATAAAGACGGGCAAATTACAATTAAAGAAGCGGTTGCAAACCCGGCTGTTCTCGCCTCATTTGGAAAAATTGATACCAATGGCGATGGAAAAATTAGTTCAATTGAGTTGGCGAAAACAGAAGTGATCTTAGTCAAAGACAAAAATAATCATAAATCTGAAAAAAGAATTTAGAAAATATTATGAGAAAAGATCGACTTGTTCGATCTTTTTTTATTATGCTGACAACTCGATAAAATGAAAAAATTAATGGGAGTTGCCATGCAACTAGGCTCATTGCGGCAACTAACATTGGTTAGTTTTGTCGTTGTTCTTGTGCCCTTGGCATTATTGGTTGGCTACAGCCAAGTTAAGTTAAGCGAAATTGCGCAAATTGCCACAAATGAAGCTGAATACTCAGTCAATACTGTTCGCCGAGTGAGTAGGATGGAAGGTTTGGCGGTGGATATTGAGCGGCTGGTGCGCCAGTACCATATTGTTAAAAAGGACGCGTTGAAACCACTGATTGAAAAATCAACTCAACGATTTTCTGAATACCAATTACCTGTATGTGAACAACTTTTAGAAAAACAAAATTGTAGCAGTTTAACTGAACGTGTTGTGTGGATTAAACAGTATTCAGGTACGGAAGACCAATTACTGCTAGACGCTCAATTAGCTGAGTTTAAGCAAAATTTATATGATTTAGCGACACAGGTTGATAGCAGTCTGGATAAGAGGATCCAAGATCAACAAATTTATGTAAGCTCAGTGCAACAAACACAATTTTGGTTAACGGCTTGGTTATTAGGGACGTCTTTTTTACTCATTGCGCTAGGTTCCAAAGCCATATTAAAACCAGTTTCAAGACTTGAGCGGGTGATCACTGCCATTTCTCGCCAAGAAAATACCTTACCTGCTATTTCCACTTCTGGTCCAAAGGAGTTAATTGTACTAGAGCAGAAATTGCATCGATTAGCAGGTCGTTTAATTCAATTGGAAAATTTACGCCATGCATTGTTGCGTCATGCCTCCCATGAGTTAAAAACGCCATTGGCAAGTATCAAAGAAGGCTGCTCTTTGTTAACTGAGCAAGTTGTGGGGCCTTTGAATGCAGATCAAGAAGAAGTGTTATCACTTTTAAACAGCAGTACTGACAGGTTAAATTTACTGATTGTGCAGTTGCTTGATTACAATTTATTGTTGCAACAAGCTAAACCTGTATTTTCGAAGATTAGGACTGAAAGTTTTTTTGAAGAATTTGTGACCGAAAACAGTTTAGCAATTAAACAACATGACAACCAAATTGATATGCAAATTGATCTACCTAGTATTTTCGCTGATAAAAAGTTGTTTAGGAGAATATTGGATAATCTGGTGTCTAATGCCATTGCTCATGGCAGTAAAGGTCGACCCATTAGTATAAAACTCTATCAACAAGGTGACATGCAAGTCCTAGATTTTGCGAATCGAGGGCAGAAAGTTGCTGCTGAGCAACGTAATGTGTTATTTCAACCTTTTAGTCGTGGTGAAGGCGTACGAAATGATAGAGTAACAGGCTCAGGACTTGGATTATCCATAGTGGCTGATTGTGCCAGAATGATGTTTGGAAAGGCTGAATTTGTTGAGGTAGATTATGCTGACGTGTGTGTGCGTGTCTGTATCCCATGTAAAGAAGCGAGTATATGAATTTGAAATTAATAATCCTGTTTAGCGCCTTCATTTTGTTTAGCAGTTGTGAGTTGTTGCCAGTTTTAAACTCACCCGAAACAATGACAAAAGACACTGAAGCATCAACAGAGTCAGCAGAGTTAGCAGAATCAAAAGAAGAACAGCCTATTTGTGTGTGGGAAGTCTCTTCGGACGAGAATAACTGTAAAATAGAATATTGGTTGCAATATTGGTATCAGATTGAAGATATGCCTTGGCCAGAACGTAAAAGCCAAATAGAGGCTTTATCAGACCAAGACGTTGATGTTTTGAAAAAGGTATTTCTTAGCCAGGGCAAAAGCACACCCTATCAAGCGAGATTAAGAGCACAAGGTTGGGTGGAATTAATTTTACCTAAGTTAAGTCAACGGATGCGCCGTTTTATTACTGTGGCACTCTATTACCCTAGTCAGGACTTGTTGGAAATGGAGTCTGCTTTGGTGACTTTGAGTAAAATTAATACACATCAATCGTTCAATATTGAAGAACAACAAATACAGTTAAAAAAACAACAAAGTCAAATTGACCAGTTGCTTAACATTGAAGCGTCAATTATGGAAAGTATCGAAGAGGAAAAAGAATGAGTCAGTCGAATGTATCAGATCCCAATGTGTTGTTGGTGGATGATGACGAAAGTTTACTACGCTTAATGACCATCAGGTTAAAAGGGGAAGGATATAATGTTCAAAGTGCAGGTGGGGGCAAAGAGGCATTAAAGCTGATCAATTCCCAAAACTTTGATGTGGTGCTAAGTGATTTACGTATGCCGGGATTAGACGGTCTAAGCCTTTTTGAAGAAATAATGGCACTTAGAAAGGACGTACCCGTCATATTGATGACGGCACATGGGACTATCCAAGACGCGGTTGAAGCAACCCAAAGAGGTGTGTTTGGATTTTTGACTAAACCTATAGATCATGATGAATTGCGCAGTTTAATGGAAAAAGCAGTGAGTCAAAGTCAAGGAGCACAAAGGGGATTATGGTGTGAAAAGATCATTACTCGTTCGATGCACATGGAGCAGCTTCTTGATCAAGCTTATCGTGTAGCTAAGCGTGACGTCAGTGTTTTAATTAGTGGTGCAAGTGGCACAGGGAAGGAGCTGTTAGCCAGTGCTATTCATAAAGCCAGTAAAAGAGCGGACAAGGCTTTTGTAGCAATTAATTGTGGGGCGTTACCAGAAAACTTGCTTGAGTCTGAACTTTTTGGTCATGCTAAAGGCTCTTTTACAGGCGCGGTCAATGAGCATCAGGGCTTGTTTAGAGAAGCGGATGGGGGGACGTTATTTTTGGATGAAATTGGCGATATGCCAGTATCACTTCAGGTCAAATTACTCAGGGCCCTTCAAGAGCAAACCATTCGTCCTGTTGGTAGTAGTAAACAGATCCCTATTGATGTAAGAATTATTTCGGCTACCCATAAAAACCTTAGTAAGGAAATGCAAGAAGGAAACTTTAGAGAAGATTTATATTACCGGCTGAATGTGGTGAATATTACCTTACCCACTTTAAGAGAGCGATCTGAAGATATTCCGCTTTTGGCGCGGCACTTGTTAAAAAGCAGTGCAGAACGTCATCAAGTTAAGGTTAGTCGATTTTCTGATGATGCAATGCAATTATTAACCACTTGTTTATGGCCAGGTAACGTCAGACAACTTGTCAACGTAGTAGAGCAATGTGTTGCTTTGACGCAAACACCTGTTGTCGCTTCTCATCTAGTTGAACAAGCCTTGTCGGCTTCAGAGCAAAAATGGCCAACCTTAACGGAAGCAAGAGATGCCTTTGAGCAAAAGTATTTATTAAAATTACTTAAAATGACAGACGGTAATGTGACAAGAGCAGCAGAGTTAGCAGGTAGAAATCGTACCGATATGCATAAGCTAATGAAAAAGCATGACCTGCATTCGTCAGATTTTAAGCCGGATTAACCAGTTTAATGCATCATTAAATTGAAACATTAATCAGGTTTAACTAAAAACCTCTGTTATTTACATCTAAGTTCCTTACAATACCGCGAATTTTTTGAATGGCAAAATTAGACGAATGCGATTAGCCCTAGGCATTGAATATAACGGCGCGCTTTACCATGGTTGGCAGCGTCAACAAACGGTAGCAAGCGTGCAGCAGCACGTCGAAGAGGCGTTAGCTAAAATAGCCAATGAAGCTATCAATGTAACTTGTGCTGGACGAACCGACGCTGGGGTGCATGCTACTTGCCAAGTGGTACATTTTGACACCAATAGCCAGCGCCCTGATCGTGCTTGGACTATTGGTATGAATCGATTTTTACCTAAATCGATTGCAGTGAAGTGGGTAAAAAGCATGGACGATGAGTTTCATGCGCGTTTTTCTGCAACGGCAAGACGATACCGGTATATCATTTATAATCATCGCTTGCGTAATAGTATTCTTCCTAAAGGGGTGACCCATATCCATAGTGGTTATCTTGATCATGAATTGATGCATCAAGCAGCGCAGCACTTGGTAGGGCGACATGATTTTAGTGCATTTAGAGCGGTGAATTGTCAGGCGAACACCCCAGTGCGGAATATGAGTCGTATTAATGTGACTCGATTTGGTGATTTCATTATGATTGATGTAACTGCAAATGCATTTTTGCATCATATGGTGCGCAATATTACCGGATCATTAGTGAAAGTGGGCAGCAAGGAAAAGCCCGTATCGTGGATAAAAACCCTGCTGCAAGAGAAAGATCGCACTAAAGCAGCTGCCACTGCTAAGCCCAATGGGTTATATTTGGTACATGTGACGTACCCTGAACAATTTGAATTGCCTAAAACACCATTAGGACCATTATTTTTACCTGATTGATACTTCTAAGACCAGTTTTGATTTCGTGATGTATGCATGATGTGATTTAATAGTCTTTCTTTCGGCCTATAAGGCTTAAAACGGGCACTAAACAAACCGTTGAATATTGTCAATTTGTTAAGTTTGGCAAATTGCATAACAGGATTTTATATGAGTTGGATTGAAAAAATACTACCGCGCACTAAGTCATCGACTAAGAGTAATGTGCCAGAGGGAATTTGGACTAAATGTGGTGAATGTGCCGCCGTACTGTATAAAACAGAATTAGAAAAACAATTAGGTGTTTGCCCTAAATGTGACCATCACATGCGTATTGGTGCTCGAGCGCGCATCAATCACTTTTTAGACAAAGGTGAAAGAGTAGAATTAGGCGCAGATTTAGAGCCGCAAGATTTACTCAAATTTAAAGACTCGAAAAAATACAAAGATAGATTGGTTAGTGCTCAAAAAGCCACTAATGAAAAAGACGCGTTAGTGGTAATGCAAGGTAAGTTGAACGGTATGCCTGTAGTGGTCGCTGCTTTTGAATTTGCTTTTATGGGCGGCTCAATGGCATCGGTGGTGGGCGCTAGATTTGTCAAAGCAGTGAATGCTTGTTTGGAACTTAATATGCCGCTGGTGTGTTTCTCAACTAGTGGTGGGGCACGTATGCAAGAAGCGCTTTTGTCACTGATGCAGATGGCTAAAACCAGTGCGGCATTAGCCAAGATGAGTGAAAAAGGCTTGCCGTATATTTCTGTACTGACCGATCCCACTATGGGCGGAGTCTCAGCGAGTTTGGCTATGTTGGGTGATGTGAACGTTGCTGAGCCTAAAGCCTTGATCGGATTTGCTGGCCCAAGAGTGATTGAACAAACTGTTCGTGAAACCCTTCCTGAAGGTTTTCAACGCAGCGAATTTTTGTTAGAAAAAGGCGCAATTGACATCATTGTTGATCGCCGTGAAATGCGTGATAAATTATTTAGTTTATTGTCAAAACTGCACCATCAACATCATTAATTAATGTCACCTATCTCAACACACCAAGCGTCTGACCAAGAGGCTTGGTGCCTAGACCAATGGTTGATTTATCTTGAGCAGATTCATCCAAGTAATATTGAATTAGGCTTAGAACGAGTTGCTAAGGTTTTTGCTAAATTACAGCTTGACCTCAGTCAGCGAGTTATTGTCACTGTTGCCGGTACTAATGGTAAAGGCACTACCTGTGCTTTAATTGAACAAGCCGTTTTAACCTCACAACAGTCAGTCGCTGTATTTAGCTCACCACATCTATTAGATTACCGTGAACGCGTTAGAGTCGCAGGCGCTATGTTGCCTGAAAAAGCCCATTGTCAGGCGTTTTTAAAAATAGAGCAGGCACGGGGCGATATTTCTCTTACCTATTTTGAGTTTGGAACATTGGCGGCACTTCAGCTTATGGCAGATTCGAACGCCAAGTATTTAATATTAGAAGTTGGTTTAGGTGGGCGATTGGATGCAATTAATATTATTGACCCCAATATAGCTGTGATCACTAGTATCGATTTAGACCATCAAGATTGGCTTGGTAATACTAGAGAATTAATAGCAATTGAAAAAGCAGGTATTTTTCGAGCTAATATTCCAGCTGTAATTGGCGAGCCTAACCCGCCCTCTACATTGCTTGAAGCCACTTTGAAATACCAAGTTACACCTTTATGGCAAGGTAAAGATTTTTACTTTCAAACAGATGCTAAGGGATTTCATTGGCAAGGCGCTAATTGTCGTTTTGACAGTTTACCTTTGCCTCATATTCCCGCTCAAAATGCATCTACAGCGTTGCAAGTCATTGAAATTTTGGATTTGCAGTTAGATAACACGTTAATGGCCCAAGTCTTTGAGCAAACCAGTTTGCCTGGACGAAGACAAATTATTCAAAACAGTCCTAAGGTCATCTTGGATGTCGCACATAATCCCCAAGCGACTCGGCTACTGGCTAGTGATATTAAAAACATGCAATACCGCAGTGTTATCGGGGTTGTGGCCATGTTAGCTGACAAAGATATCCATGCCACACTTGCTCCAATGTTGCCCATTGTATCGACTTGGTATTGTGCTAGTTTAGATGTACCTAGAGGGGCAAAAGCAAGTACATTGGTGGCTGCTGTATTACCCTCTGGGCAAAAAGTGTTAGACTATGACTCAGTTGAAATTGCATATACATCTGCATTAGAAAAGGCTGATAAGGAAGATCTAGTGATCGTATTTGGTTCTTTTTTTACAGTCACAAATGTATTAAAAATGGGGTTGTTACCCCCTAACGAAAAGGTGTCGTAGAGTGTCATCCGCATTACAAAACCGTTTGGTAGGAACCGCCATAGTTGTTGCTATAGTAGTGATTTTTTTACCTGATTTGTTGGACGGGAAACAAGAATCAAAACGTAACTTATTTGTTGAATTGCCACAAAAACCGGCAATGAAAACGGTAAAATCTCCCGCTCCGTTTGATACTGATAAAGTGGAAGAGGCGGCGACCCGTAAAGTTGAAGTCATTTCAGAACAAGCATTGGATGATAGTCCCAGCGCAAACAAATCTGCTGATACAAAACTTGAAAGCCGCACCGAAGATGTTCAAGTGGCTGATATTTATGAAGAAGAAAAATCAGTTGCGGTTAAGGAAGAAGTTGTAAAAGCAGTACCTAAGGTCAGCAGTTTGCAGCAACAAACTGTGGTTGAGCAAGATGTTGATACCTTGTTAGCGAGCGCTGGTTGGGTGGTGCAATTAGGCAGCTTTCGCCATCAGAAGAATGTGCAAGAGCTGTTAAATCGCCTAGAAAAAGCGGGCTATCGTGCATTTAGCCGTCCAGTAAAGACTAACTCTGGCACTTTAACAAAAGTCTTTGTTGGTCCCGATTTGCAAAAAAGTAATTTAGATAACGCACTTTCCCACCTTAAAGAATTAACTCAATTACAGGGTAGGGTGACCCCTTTCACAGTTCAATAATTGTGTCTGCAGGCAGTGTTGAATGGTTCTATTTTCTACGAAAATTTTCAGGATTTTCGCCAGCCATTTTGATAGAATGCGCGCGATTTTAATTCCGTTATGTTAAAAAGGCTAAAACAGCTTAACATCACGCCATTTAAGCGGTAAAAAACGAGTCTTATGAATTGGATTGACTACGCCATACTGGTTGTTATTTTGTTTTCTGCCGTTATCAGCTTAATTAGAGGCTTTGTAAAGGAAGCGATCTCATTGGCGATTTGGTTCAGTGGGTTTTTTATTGCTAGTCAGTTTTATGAAGATCTTGCCGTTTATCTGACTAAACTTGATGATTTGATGATACGTAATGGTGTCGCCATCGCTATACTATTTATCGCGACTTTGATCATTGGTGGCTTAGTCAATTATCTTATTTCCCAGTTGGTACAGTTTACAGGGCTGACCGGAACAGATCGCGCGTTAGGGTTAGTCTTTGGTGCCTTGCGCGGTATATTAGTGGTCAGCGCCTTGTTATTTTTCTTAGATACTTTTACCCCATTTTCGTCATCAGCATGGTGGGGAACGTCAGTACTTATTCCAGAATTTAGTTTAATCATAGAGTGGTTTTTTGAATACTTGCAAAATAACTCAAGTTTTATAAAGCCCGTTTAAAAAGGTAAATCGCATGTGTGGTATTGTTGGAATAGTGGGTAAAAGCCCAGTCAATCAAGCTTTATATGATGCCCTGACTGTGCTCCAGCATAGAGGTCAAGACGCTGCTGGTATAGTAACTGTAGATAATGATGTTATTCACCTACGGAAAGATAATGGCCTAGTGAGGGATGTGTTTCATACTCGCCATATGAAGAGGCTAACGGGGCAATTTGGTATAGGTCACGTACGTTATCCAACTGCTGGCAGTTCGAGTTCGGCAGAAGCACAGCCTTTTTATGTTAACTCACCCTACGGGATAGCATTTGCTCACAATGGTAATTTAACTAACGCCCATGAGCTACAAGATGAAGTATCGAAAGTCGCCAGAAGACACATTAACACCACTTCTGATTCAGAGCTGTTGTTAAACATTATTGCTCACGAATTACAAAATTGTGAAGGCTTGCATTTAACGCCTGATGAAGTGTTTAAAGCAGTCTCCAAAGTACATTCAAAAATTCGTGGTGCCTATGCGGTTGTAGCGGCAATTATTGGTAATGGTATGTTGGCATTTCGAGACCCATTTGGGATCCGTCCATTGGCCTTAGGTAAACGCAAAACCGAGTTCGGTAATGAGTATATGGTGGCCTCTGAAAGTGTGGCGCTAGATGCGGTTGGTTTTACCTTTATTCGAGATGTGGCGCCCGGCGAAGCGATTTATGTAACTGAGTCAGGGGAGTTACATACCCAACAATGTGCTCATCAACCTATTAATGCTCCCTGTATATTTGAGTTTGTTTATTTTGCGCGACCAGATTCTTTTATCGATGGTATTTCAGTGTATGCCTCAAGAGTGAATATGGGCCGTAAATTGGGGCAAAAAATAGCCAAAGAATGGGCAGATATCGATATCGATGTGGTCATTCCAATTCCAGAAACGTCCACTGATGTGGCATTACAAATTGCCCTCGAGTTAGATAGACCTTATCGTCAAGGGTTTGTTAAAAATCGCTATATTGGGCGTACCTTTATTATGCCCGGGCAAACCATGCGCCGTAAGTCGGTGCGCCGTAAACTGAATGCTATTCCTTCAGAATTTAAAGATAAAAGTGTACTTTTGGTTGATGATTCAATAGTAAGGGGAACAACCTCAGAGCAAATTATTGAAATGGCACGAGAGTCGGGCGCTAAGAAGGTTTACTTTGCTTCTGCTGCTCCTGAAATTCGTTTTCCGAATGTATATGGAATTGATATGCCATCGGCTAACGAACTGATTGCCTATGGTCGTGAGATTGAACAAATTAGCGATTTGATCCGTGCTGATGGTTTGATTTTTCAAGACATTTCTGACTTGATTGATGCAGTGCGTGAGTTAAATCCTGAGATCAAACGGTTTGAAACGTCAGTATTTGATGGCAATTACATTACCGCAGATATAGACAATGCGTATTTGCAGCGAATCGACAACATGCGCAACGAAGGGACAAAAAACGAGGGTGTGCAGGCTGAGTTGAATAATTTAGAAATGCATAATATGAGTCAAAATTAGAGCGATTACCCGAGTCTAGTTGAGTACAAAAACGCTTAACCATAAAAAAAGCCACGGTTTGACTCAAACCGTGGCTTTTTTGTGTAGGCATCAAAGATGTTATCCCACGTAAACAGGTCCCATTCCCATACTCCACAATATTACTGATGCCGCCATTAATATTGCGAGTAATACCAGTCCACATGTGACCACAGTACTTGCATAAATAAACCCTTTTTCTTCTGGAATATGCATTAATATTGGGGTACCCGCGTAGAGTAAATAAACCGAATAGGTCAAGCCAATTAGGCCAATAAACATCACAAACCACAGCACAGGATAGAATGCCGCAAAACCAACCATGAACAAAGGTGTGGCAGTATAAGCAGCCAGTTCAAGAGATTGAGTATAAGTAGGAGATGAATCGAATGCTTTGGCTAACTCATGAATTAATATAGCCAAGGCAATCACACCTATCATTAGACCAAAATACATACCAACACTCATGAGCATAGCACTATTAGGGGTTAACTTAATGATGTCGCCTACACCTATGCTCCAGCCAAGATGAGCGGCTGAATAATAACTCATCAATACGGGTATTAAAGAAATGATCGCGATATGGCTTAAGCTATAAAAATAACTTTCATGACGCTCGTCAATTGAATGCCACTCTTCTTTTGGGTGTGTATATAAACCCCATAGGTGATTTAAAATCATACAATTCGGTCTCTTCTGTGGTTAAAAATACGTTTTGTTAATCAAATATATACATATAATTAACATTTATTGTGTGTGAGTAAGTTGCAAGCGTCAACCTTTTTATCAGATATGTGAGCTTTTTGATCTTCACCAAAGATTAACCCGTGATGTTAAAACTATGGTTAAATATTAAGTATAGATGAAACTGTTGAAAATTCGGTGTGGTGAGTGATGGACGGGCAATCAAAGCGTAATTTTGTATTTTATTATCCAATCACTACAAGGTGGATGGATAACGACATGTTTGGTCATGTGAATAATGTTAATTATTATTCATATTTTGACACTGTTATTAATCAGTTTCTCATTGAGCAAGGTGATTTTGTGCCGCAAAAAAGTCAGCAAATTGGGTTTATCGTAAAATCTAGCTGCAGTTATATAAGTCCTGTGTCTTATCCACAAAAGTTAATAGGTGCACTGCGTGTTGATAAGATAGGTAACAGTTCAGTCGAATATGTCGTCGCTATTTTTAAAGAAAATCAAGAGAATGCATCAGCGGTAGGTTGTCTAACTCATGTTTTTGTAGACCGAGACACCCATAAGCCCACACCAATCCAAGGACGTTTGCGTGAGGCCATGCTATCTGCTGTCATACCCACTTAAGGCTATTTGTTAATTGACCACCTTTAAGCATAGTTATGCCGAAGTCATTTGAGAATTTTTTGTTGTGCTAGTGGCAGGTAAATTGCGGCCGCACGATTGATGTAACATTCTGTATTGATTTGGAGTCATGTCACAAATCGATTTAAAGGCGCGGGTAAAAGGCCCCACTGAAGCAAATCCACTTTCTAACCCCACTACTAGTATTGGCCAGTGTATATTTTCAGTTTTCTTCAATAGCTTCTTAGCGTGACTGATACGCTTTTCATTTATAAACTGGTTGAAGTTTCGTGCATTAAAATGGTGACGAAATATTCGGCTTATCCTATATTCTGAAACATTTAAATGCCTCGCTATATCAGCGACTTTAAGGTTTGCCTGCAGGTACAAACGTTCTTGCTCTAACACTTGTTGTATTTGTTTGGCTAATAAGTGATCTGCTTCGTTATCGGCCATGTTGTTGCTTGCACAAAGGTTGGTTTGTTTAGGGGCCGAGTCTTTTAAAGAAAGCGGTGAAATAGCATGGCTTAGCGCAATTTTGCGATGAAAGCGCCAATAGATAATGATTTGAGTCACAATGATGATTTGAATCGCACAAATTGTTGCGATCACTTTACTGAATTCAGCCATTGATTCTGGAGTACTCGCGAAATTGGCGAGAACAGTACAAGCGAGAACGGCTGAGCAATAACTACCTAGAAATAGCAATCGTTGCCATAGTTGCTGACCTTGAGCTTTTGACAATCCTCTGCAGCCCTCCCATGCTGCTAACACTAGCAAACACGAAGAAAGTAAGTTTACTATCTCATATAGTGCGACTCTACTTTGTTGTAAAACCGCCCACTCACTTTGGTTTATACTTTGTATCAATCCAAGTCCTTGACCAGCGATTAGCAGAAAAGCTAAACCACCTGCAATTAGAATGTGTTTCGTAGAAATAGGATTGGATTCTCGAAATAAAGCCCTAGCCACAAGCCAAAAACCGTTGCAGGTGGCACATGCTCCCATACCTATTAAATATTTATACACGCCCATTTGCTCATCACCCATTTGTTTGGCGGCAAACATTGCAATCGAGCCACAAAAAATAGCGAACACTATATGAATGGTTTGTTTTTGACGCACTAAAAGCTGCAGTAATAAAGTGCTTAAACTAACCGCTAACAAAGCGCTATGGATGTTTAAGAATTCCAAGGCAACGTACTCCTTAATAACATCTCTCTATACTAGCCTGTGACCGATTATTATAAAAAGAAGAAATGTTTCTCAATATTTCTATCATTTTATGCGCCGAATTTGAAATTCGGTGCGACTCAACTGCTCACTTTGCCCATTGTTAAACCTTGTATTTAAACTTCACAGGTAAATTAATGAATAGTACAACCACTAATTCTTTGGCTGTTTCCATTAGCGCCGTACAAAGTGCTAAGCAATTTCTACAAATCAGTGTCAGTACTTGGGTCGTCATAGCCTTAATAGGGCAATGGTTTTTTGGCACTTATGTTTTTGTTATTTACGTGTTTCCAATAGTCACGGGAGATTTAGAGTTGGTTAACTTGAGTCAACCAATAATTGGTTATGTAAAAGGCGATCACTTTGGTAATGCCGCGTTATTTTCACATGTTATTCCGGCTGCGTTACTCAGTGTAGGCGGCATTATTCAGTTAGTCCCTATTGTGCGTAGAAAGTTTGCTGCTGTGCATCGCTGGAACGGCCGAATGTTCTTAACGTTAGGACTGATGGGAGCAATATCAGGTCTATATCTGACTTGGATACGTGGTGCTCGCCTCAGTGATGTAGGGGCTTTGGGGATTACTTTGAATGGCATATTAATTGTTGTTGCAGTGGGTTTTGCATGGCGTTACGCCAGAGCAAGACAGTTTGATTTACATATGCGCTGGGCAATTCATGCTTTTATATTAGTGAATGGGGTATGGTTTTTCAGGTTATATTTAATGGCATGGTATATGGCGAATCAAGGTCCTAATGGTAATACAGCTAATATAGATGGCCCAACGGATATCTTTTTATCTTTTGCTTGTTATGGGATCCCAATGTTGATTGCTGAAAGTTATTTTTGGGCAAAAAGGCAAAAGCAGGCGGCGCGTATTTGGATGGTTGTATTACTCATGACCATAGGCATGTTAATCACTTTAGTGGGTGTTTTAGCTGCCATATTGGTTATGTGGATACCTAGAATTGCTCTCGCCCTTTAGTATCTATAATAAGCTCACAATCTAGCCTGCTTGCTGCAAATGTGAATGCAGGCTGGGTTGTGAGACACACATTAGTGTTTATATTTGCTTTGAATTAAGTCTCACTTTTTATGTCAATTAAAACTGATATATCACTCTTAATGACAATGCATTACCTGAGCCTAAATCTATGCCTTCATCAAGGTAATCTGCGTTGCGGAAATTTGCCATAAATTTAAGGTCATTGTCGAACAAGTAGTTAACCCCTAATGACAACACTTTGGCTTGGCTGTTTTCTTGGTGTAATTTTAATTGGCTATAGCGTAAAGATACCTCCCAGTCATTTTGGGTCTTTACGTTGCCAAGCATGCCATTTTTGTACTTGCGATTTTTTCCAGAAAACAAATAACTCACTTGATAGTAGCCGCCTTCATAACTATATTCGCTGCCATCGACGGCGCTAACATTGGATTGCTGCCACTCTGCCATATTGACTAGACCATTGTATTGCCACATAAACTCGATTCCAGATTGGGTCATAGAATCGGCACTAATTTTGTCTCCTTCAATAAGTGAATCTGAGCCGTTGACTTCCAAGGTTTCATTTATTCGATAACTTTCGCCATGTAGACTGCGTTGGCTATACGCTGCGCCAAGGTGGATCAGGTTTCTGTTAATATACCAAGGTGCCCAAGTAAGGCGACCTGTTACTGCATTGCCTTTTTCTGCATTGTCGTCCTGAAAATAACCTAGTTGCCAATTAACTGAGTCTTGCGTACCAGAAAGATTGACGCCATAGGTGCGAGAGGGCGATATTGCGCCGCTCATCATGCTGCGTTCAATAAAGGATAGGTTTTTGGAACTCATAAGTTTTTCCAAACCAAAAGGCTCTTTTTGTTTGCCAATAGTGATATTGGCCCAATCCCAAGCCGTATATTTGAGGTAAGCGTCTTTTAATTCAAAACCATCTTGTACATCAAACTTCAGCTTGGCTGACCAATCAGAACTTAAATCGGACCGTAAACTTAAACGAACACGGTTAACTTCGAATATATCATCAGCTTCTTCTGAAGCCTCTAGAAAAAGCCCATCAAACTGGTCGTAATTTAATCTCACATTGCCACTGTAGCTAAAGCTAGGGTAGTCGTTAGACGTAGCGTTAGACATAGCCGCTAGACTGGTAAAGCCTATTAACGCGCATAATAATGGGGAGGTGTTTAGTCTCATAAAATTGACTCTGACGGAATTTCGCAGGCGTAGCTTTCAGTTTTTTTAGGGAGGTATTTCACATTGAGTTCAACGGTATCCTTTAAAAAATCTATGTGCATTATTTCCACTGACACTACATGGAGACCTGTTCTGTTACGCAGGTCTTCAATTAAACTTACGCTGTTTTCAGGCTTAATGTTGTTGATACGTTCATAGGAGATACTTTGCGTACTGTAAGGGCTGCGCAAAAATCGAGTGTCGACTATAAAAGCAATGAAACAAATTAGGCCATTGAGTGCCAATAATTCAACAATATCTAAACGACTGACTGCAGTTAATAACGCTATGGCGGTGACCAGAAAAAGGTAGGTCATTTCTTTGATTGAAATGGCGTCTGTTCGATACCTTAACATGGTAAAAACGGCGAATAAGCCGAAGGCAAATTCCATGGACATATCTACGCCATGTAATAAGTTGGTAATGATAAAAATACCCACACCAAATAATAAAAATGAGCCAGCTACATTGGAGTTTTTGTTCAGGCGGTAATAACAGCCATAACATAAAGTAGCGATAGAAATAATGTTGATAAAAAGTTTTAAAATAAAAGCAAAGTCTAGTTCGGTCATGTTAGCTACTCAACTGAATGGGGTGATGATTGGATAATGAATATTTTTCTATTTGCCTTAATACAGTTTTGAATTGGTTGGTTTTAAGGGTGTTGTTGTATAACAAAGCACAGCCTATGCAATATTTGCTAAATGCAGCAGGATAAATACTGTTTTTGGACATTAATTGAAAAAATGGGGAAAGTTTGGAACGCTTATGTTGTTTTAATTCAGCAATAAAAAAGCCTCTAGGAGTCACTTTTTTGGAGGCGTCAGCTAATTGATACCAAAGGTTAAAATCAAGGGTTAAGCGTTCGGCACTGGCTTCATTTGCTAAAGCAATACGTTGATAGCCGCTTTGTTGGCTCACCACTAAATTATCAAAAGTAGTACCCATTTGTTGATGAATAAAGTGGTGACAGTTGTCATCACTTTTTGCGTTATCACTGCAACTAATACGCGTCTTGAGGGTGCGTTTTCTATTATTCTTAAATTTCACTTCTAAGAATCTGGTATCTGTGTCGAGATAGGTTCTTTGGCGAACTTTAAAACGATTCAGTTTGCCATTGTGATGGTGTTGGTAAAAGTCCATGTTTCGGGTATCAAAATATTGGTTGTAATACTCTGATATTCGATTGTTGTTAATTTCTAAAACGCTGTAATAAGTTTGCAGTTGTTTTAACAAAGCTGGCAAAAAGGCCATAGGTAGCATGAATTTCACGTCCACTCTGTCCATTAAATTCGCTTTGTCCAAATCGGCAAGTTGATGGCTGTGAAATCCATTGAGGATTTCAATCAGCTCGTCATTGTGATTCACTTTTTGGGGGGGAATTGCAGACTTTGATCCTAACCATAGATTGTTTAGGGATAGCTGTGGGTCATCGATTGGTGCATTAAGCATAATGAGTGCTCTCTGTTATTGTAATACTGAATTGTTGGAGCGGGATAGTTGAGCTGATGCAAAACTTCTTGGATCAGCTCACTAGGTTTTAACCGCGTTCGACTCGTTACATTTAAACTTGGTATTAATTACAGAATCCGCTGCCATTACCCGCTGAAGGAATGGTTCCATCAAGTTGCTGCTTCATATTAGCAACCCGATATTCAATAAAGGATGTCAGCCCATAAAAACCACTAACGGTCGTTGTTTGGTTTTGTACAAATTGTGAATAGGAATAAAAAGCGCTGGGGTCATTGGCAACATGTTCACTAATTAAGTCGGCAATACTCGCCACCCGAGCTGCAAAGGCACTACTTGACAAGGAGCCATCAATCAACTCGTTTAAATAACCATGATAAGTCTCTAAATGCTCAGCGTTACCGAATACATGGGCAATCAGTGGTTTATTTGCTAAAGCACCGTCTGTAGGTTCATCTATATATAACTCCCTAATATCAGCGCGATTACAGCCCATGCTGAATGAACCAAAGGATTCGTTTAAGTCCCAAGGCAACATAGAAAACACATTATCTTGTTCGTAAATGTAATAGTTATGGTCAAGTGCGCCGTGATAACTATCGAGGTTTGATAGGGCGACACTAACCGACATATAGCGCAACACAGAATCGTGATCTATCACACTTTCGCCATCACCAAATTCCATTTCATAAACGAAATTCATAAAGGCGCCATTATCAGACGAGTCTTCGTTGGTTTTTAATTCGACATCGCTGTAACTAGCAAAATCGTCATCTATCCATTGTAAATCACTGCCAACACCATCTGGCTTGTACAAATCACCTTCCGCGTTATCAAAGTGTTTTTCAACAAAGTCGCCGTTGATGAATTCAACTAATAAATACAAACCTTTTAATTCGTCATTAACATAAACATTCACGTAACTATGTTGTGGTGTCGCAACGCCCATTTCATCTAATAATTCATAGGCAATATACTCACGCATGTAGGAAGGGTCGTTGAACATATTATTGAGCACAAATTTCTTCATGCCGAGTAACTTTTGTCCGTCAACATATTCATTCACATCAATATTAAAGCTATAACGTTCACCTCCAGATCTGGCTACAGAACTTAAGCTAGAGTTGCCTTTAGTTCTAATTGCGACTTCATCTAAGGTTACGCCTTTGTAGGTAACCGCGGTTAAATGGTATTCCTCATCGGTGGCGTTATCTAATAGGTCCTGCCATTGGTCTGCATCAATTTCAAAATAGATCGATTCAACTGTGTCTTGGGCATAAACCTCTGGTAGTTTGTTAGTCGTTCCTGGGGTAGGCGTTAGGGTGTTGAATGCCCAGCCCCCATCGGTGCTTAAACCATAACTGTAACCTGCTGACACATCACTTTCTTGCCAGTCAATATAATCAACCGTTTCGCCATTGTGCATTAAGCTCAATTCATCTTCTTTACCTAGCTTAAAAGGTACAAAATTACTGCCTGGGTCTTCATCAACGGCGTAAATAACAGCGTAACTACCTGCTGCTAATATTATTTCAGGTAAAGTAACAGGTTCGATATCATCGCTGCTATCAATGATTTGATAGTCACTCAGCACAATTGCGTTGTCGCTGTTGTTGTATAATTCAAACCAATCGTTACTGTCATCGGTTTGTGAAGCAACAACTTCATTGATCACTAATGGGCCGTGCGTGGCAAGCACATTGGCTGTTGTAGCTGTAGGGAGTAATGTAGCAATACGATCACTGCCATCAGGGTAGCGACCAAAGCTGGTTCCCAACAAAGCCTGTTGTTTTTTCCAACTTAATTGGTCTATTAAATCTGCACCTAAAAACAAACTTACTTGATCTGATGATCCCAATTTGAAATTCACAGTATCTAAACCGTCTACCGCTTCTCCGCTGGCATAAACACGATAAAATTCACCGGGAGATAGGGTCTGCGAAGGTAAAGCAAAAAGCTCGCCGTCTTCATCTGCTACTGAGTAATCACCGAGAAAAACGGACGTGTTACCAGAGGCGTAAAACTCTATCCAGTCGTAGCCGTCACTTGCATCTTTGGCAACAACTTCGTTCACTCGTAATTGGGCATCATTGTTGGTGATACTGTCGTATACCACCACTTCTGTAGTTAATTTTTCATTAGCTGCACCTGCTGTAGGTAACATGGTTTGTGCTGTACCTGTGCCGTCTACATATAAACCATAGCTGTAGCCCTTTGCCGCATCGCCTTCTTCCCAATCTAACAGATCTATTTGTAGGGCATTTTCATAAAGAGTTACAGCGTCGTCACCGCCTAGTTTGAAGGTCACATAATATTGGTCTTCAGGTGGCGTGTCGTCTTCATCAATTGCTTGAACAACAATAAACTCTCCGGCATTTAAGGCGATGGCTGGAAGAGCTTGTGCTTCGCGATCGCTACTGTCATCAACAATGCTATAAATGGATAAGTCAGCGATATCAGAGATGGCATAAAATTCAATCCAGTCATTTCCATCGTCTGTCGCAGAGGCAACTATTTCATTAATCACTAAGGCATTAGATGAGTGATCGACAACTGTAGTGTCATCGTCATTTGATACATCTGTTGTAACCGAGTCATCACTTGAACCACCGCAGCTGAGCATCAAGACGGCAAAAACGACTATCGGAAACGTATAAAGTAAGTTACGGGTCATAATAATTCTCATCGGAAAGAAAAGTTTTATTTATGCTATGAAATAAAAGTGCAACAAAAGTGTAATGAATGTGCAAAAAATGAGGAAACCTAGGGTAGTTTTGTACAGGAATACTCCATAGTGCGGGGAAATTTCTGAGTAAAAATGATAGGTGAATACCAGGTGGGGATTAAGGGTAAGTGAGCTTGAGCCCTCCTTTTACATTTGAATTGTGGGTCATGATTGAGCTTCCTTACTTAAGTCAGAAAGCTAAGCAGGGTAGATTTTATAAACTTGCTTCTATTGCTCAGAGGAGTGCGGCGATTGAAACATAAATACAGACTTTCACAGACTGATTTTTCTAAGCGATGGATCCTTATCAGGTTTTGCGCCGCAAATGCCCTTGCTGCATACAATGGTAATACGGTAAAACCTAAGCCCTTACTAACAGGGGTTAAAATTAAACTAATCTGATTAGAAAAGCCCTTATGGGGCAGTTGCTCTATGTGCTCAAATTCTGAGAAATTTTCACCAAGTAACAGTTGACCATGATGTGCTGCATCAGGATGCGAGATAAAACCCAGTGCAACTAGGTTTGACCATTGAATGGACTTTACCTCTGAAGGCGTCACTAACACTAGAGGTTCATCGGCAACTTTAAGACTAGTCAGACTGCCCAGTTGACTCAACTGGGTGATCAGGCCCAAATCTATATTACGATTGACCAGTTCTTGTTCAATATTTTTATTTGGCGCAAAATTATAGTCTATAACCAATGCGGGGTGAGCTTGTTGTATATCAAGCAAGTGGGGGTAAAGCTTTAGGCCAACACTTCCGGGGGAGGCAATTTTTACTGTGCCGATAGTGGCTTCATCTTGTCTAACCAAAGTCTCCAACTCATCACTCGCACGTAACAACTCAATACCTTTTTGATACAGCTGTTGTCCCGCTGCGGTTAATGAAAAGGTCTTGCCTTCTCTGATTAATAATTGCCTATCCAGCTGTTTTTCTAATTTTTTAATGTGTTGGCTTACACCTGACTGAGTCATAAACAACTTTTCAGCTGTTTGTGTGAAGTGTGTCACCTCTACTAGGGTACAAAACGTTTTTAACCAAAGGTGATTTATCATTACAAAGTGTACTTATGTTGATAATAAATGATAATTTTATGTGATTAATTCTGGGGTGTATACTTTTATCATTAACAAAACGGAGTAAATAAAATGAACAAAACTTATCCACGTACTTTTTCTCACATTGGTATTTCTGTGCCTGACTTAGAAGCGGCAGTAAAATTTTATACAGAAGTACTTGGTTGGTATCTTATTATGAAACCCACAGAAATCACTGAAGATGATTCCGCCATTGGTGAAATGTGTACCGATGTTTTTGGTGCTGGCTGGGAGCATTTTCGTATTGCACATCTATCTACTGGCGACAGGATAGGTGTGGAGTTATTTGAATTTAAGGGGCAAGAAAACCCAGAAGATAACTTCGAATATTGGAAAACTGGGGTCTTTCATTTTTGTGTTCAAGATCCTGATGTAGAAGGCTTAGCCGAAAAAATTGTGGCTGCAGGTGGCAAGAAACGTATGCAGGCACCTCGATATTACTACCCTGGTGAAAAACCCTATCGCATGATTTACATGGAAGACCCTTTTGGAAATATTTTGGAAATATACAGCCATAGCTACGAATTAACCTATGCTGCTGGCGCTTATTAGTTAGGCAATCTTGTGGCTCACAATCTCTTAGATTGTGAGCCTTTTATAGTTGTTATCGTTGGTCCTTGATGGAGTCATTTTAGTCAACCCAACTTATCTCTAAGATACTTGCGATGAATAAATTTTGCCGATTCATTTATGGTAAAGTACCTGTCTAAAATTCAATTTATAGACATTTTTATTAGGCAATTATATGAATCCTTGGACTGAACTTGGCAGCGCACAAATTCCGAATAATGGTGGCGTATTAAAGTTTTCCCAGAGGGGGGACGAATTTTCTATTCGTTTGTCCGGTATACGCGGTGAACTAATGAATAGCCGTTTATATAATTCAGAAAAAGTATTGGCTGAACTAGGCTGTGCCCATCTTAAATCTGTAGATAATGCGCAGGTATTAGTAGGGGGCTTAGGTATGGGGTATACCTTGGCAGCCGCACTGAAAGCAGTAAATGAACACTCTCAAGTGACAGTGGCAGAACTTATTCCGGAGGTGGTTGTTTGGAATCAAGGACCATTAGGCAACTGCGCTAAACACCCCCTGCAAGATCCCCGTGCTAAAGTACATATAGGTGATGTAAGAGAATTACTAAAAGTTAGCAAACCTACTTTTGATGCTATTTTGTTGGATGTGGATAATGGCCCTGAGGGACTGACACATAAGGACAATAGTAGTATTTATTCGCCCCAAGGTTTGCAAGAAATATACGATACACTTAGACCTAAAGGTATGTTGGCCGTATGGTCAGCTGGTCCCGACTATTTATTCACTGTTCGCTTAAAAAATGCCGGTTTTCAAGCTGATACTCGTATTGTTCGAGCACGTCCAGGAAAGGGTAGTAGGCACACAATATTTCTAGGACGTAAGCCTTAGCGTTAGTTGTGTTTGATAGTCTTGCAAGGTATGGCCTTTCTGAACGTAAAGGATAAGCGGCAATATTGCCTTTAATCTAAATGGGATGCGTTTTTGTGATAGGTTTTTGCAACTGTATTTCGAGTCAATTGTAGGCATAAACTAAGTGATGGTGGTTGTGAGCTATCATTAAGTGCGAGTCTTAATCTGCAGCTCAAAGTAGAACATTAATAGCATAAATCTAGGGCTTGTATTCAACAAGTACAAGCCCTGTGATGTTTATTATGCTTGGGGTGCAGCGGTACAGGATGATGTAATCGAGTTGATGCTCTAGTATTTGTCCATGCACACCTTTAATTAAACAGGATCAATAAACTTTTCAATTTCAGCAATAGACAATTCGGGAGTCGCACCCTTGTGTTGTGCCACCATAGCACCCACCGCACAAGCAAAGTTTATAGCGTATTGAGGGTTTGTTGTATGACACAATTGATAGATTAATGAAGCTAAAAATGAGTCTCCCGCACCAACCGTATCCACCACCTTTACTAAGTAGCCAGAATTATAATAATTTACGCCATTAATTCTCAGTAATGCCCCATGAAAGCCTTTTGTAACACACATATTTGCAGTGTTGGTTTTATCGGCGATAAACTCAAGGTTTTGCTCTAAAGAGTGAAATTTAGAACCCATAGCCTGAGCTATTTCATATAATTCATCGTCGTTAAGTTTAATGAAGTCAGCACAGTGCATCAGCTCCACTAGTGTTTTAATGTCATAGTGTGGCTTGCGTAAGTTCACATCAAAAATTTTAAAGTCTGCGACTTCGAGCAACTGTTTTAAAGTGTTTAATGACACTTGTTGGCGACCTACTAGACTGCCAAATACAAAAATGTCTGACGAACTCACCTGCTCTAATAGCGCAGCTGTTAATCCAATATTGTCCCAAGCTGTATCCGCTACAATTTCGTAGGAAGCTGAACCTTGAGCGTCTAATTTAACTTCAACTGTACTGGTTTTTTTATCAGGATTAATCGCAATAAAGTCGGTATTGATGTGGCGTTTATCTAACTCCTCGAGTAGCTCTTTACCTAACGTATCTTCACCAACAGCACTTAATATTTTAGCCCGGATTCCTAGTCCATTTAATCGTAAGCAAACATTTAATGGTGCGCCGCCTAAACGCTTATCACTGGCAAAACAGTCCCATAATATTTCACCAAAACAATTGATAGAGATATCACTGGTTGCTTTATGATTAATCAATACGCCGCTCATTATTTAGTCTCCAGGGCAAGGGCATGTTGCTTGTTCTCAAGGGTATTTTTCATAATATTTTTAATATTACTTGTTGGTGAGTACAGTGCCTCAATAGCATCAGCGTATACTTGGCTAAACGCAGCTTGTGACATTAAGTCACCAAATAACCCTTCTAGTTTTAAGAAAGAGAGTTTGTGGTTGGTTGTTTGGTGAGCATATTCTGCGAGTTCGTCTCCCATTACGTCTTGAATATCTATTGCTTCTTGTTGCTGATTCACTTGTTTATCACTGTATAAACACCAGGTGGCAATGACTAAAGCGGCTAACGAACAATCGCGACCCGCAGCTAAGTTTTCGTGAACAGTGGCAATAATAAACTTGGGTAATTTGGCTGAACTTTCAGAACAAATTCGCACCAAACTGTCTTTTATATTCGGATTGGAAAAACGCTCAATTAGGGTGTCTTTGTATTGTTCTAAATTAATGCCGTCTAATTCGTCTAATAAAGGTGTGACTTCTAAGTCCATAAAAGCACGGAGATAATCGGAAAAGCCTTTGTCAGATATGGTTTCATCTATGGTTCCATAACCATGAATTGAACCGAGTAATCCTAATACTGAATGACCGGCGTTTAATAGGCGAATTTTCATTTTCTCAAATGGCGTGACATCAGTGACAAATTGCGCACCCGCTAAATCCCAATTAGGACGGCCATCACTAAAGTTATCTTCAATTACCCATTGTGCAAATGATTCACAAGTAATAGGCCATTCATCTGTTAAACCAAAATGTTGTGCAACATAATCAATATCATCTTTTGTGGTGACGGGGGTGATGCGATCAACCATGGCATTGGGGAACGCAACATATTGGGCTATCCATTGGCTTAATTCAGGATCTAGTTGCGCAGTGAAGCTCAGTAACATTTTTCTTGTTACCACACCATTGTGTTGAATGTTGTCACAAGATTGCACGGTAAAGGCTTGGCTATTATTAGCTTTGCGTATTTTTAATGCTGCTGCAATGTAACCAAATGCCGTTTTAGGATCATTGGGATGAGCAATGTCATGCGCAATATCTGGATTATCTAAATCAAGATCACCTGTTAAAGGGTCAATGTTGTAACCCCCTTCGGTAATGGTTAAAGATACAATTTTGGTGTCGATATTAGCTAGTTTATCAATCACCTTTTGTTTGTTGTCTGGTGCAAAAATGAAATCGATCATTGACCCAATGATTTTATTATCGATTTGCCCATTGGGATGACGGACCACCAAGGAATATAGGTAGTCTTGCTTAACTAAAATGTCTCGTAAGCTACGATTGTTTTCTAATAATCCTATACCACAAATTGCCCATTGTTCTGATCCAGGGGTTTGTAAAAGCTCGTTAATATACATTGCTTGGTGTGCACGATGAAATCCGCCCACACCTATATGCACAATTCCCGCTTTAAGTTGGCTGCGGTCATACCTAGGAATATCGATATGGCTGGGTAAATTAGCTAAATTTGCTTGCTTTAATTGATTGTTACTCATGTGTTTTGCCTTTCAATGTAGGATTCTACCCACAATATATTCTGACGAGTGATGCTGCAGACTAATCAGTTTTACGATTGTTTTTGTCACTACAACCGTTGTTTTATTTCATTGCAACAACGACTGAAGTGACACCTTAGGTGTTTATTTGTTAACTAGCTATTCAGTGCTTTTTGACGTTTAAGTGACATATAGGCACTGCCAAAATAGGTGATGGTAAAGATGAAGCAGTACAGTTCGAACTGCGCCTTATTGACATCATAAATATGCATGCTTTCGCTGAAAAACATAACCTGACAAGCAAAGCCAGTAATGATCAACAAGGAGATAACCGATACTGCATTGAGTAGTTTGCTTATGCCACTGGTATCATGAATAAAAGGTTTATCATCAATAGCTTGGTCGGTTTGAAAAGCAACAATTTGTTGTTGTTCCAGTACTTCAGCTGCAATTTCTTGGGTGTAATCTTTATCAGCGCCATATTTTTTTGCTAGCAAGGTGTAAACAACGATGCTGAATATCCAAGTAGGAATGAATAAGTAATAAAAAGACATCACATCTAATGCATTTAATCCAAAGCCAAATGTCAAGGCTAACGCCCAAGTGGCAATGGCTGGAATACTCCGAGAGATATTTTGATACTTAGCCCAATATCGCGTTAAGCCGATTTTGGGAAATATAGTATGTTCAGCAAATACAATGCCGCCAACGGGCACAACAAGTAAACCTGCATAAGTAAGTAGCGGCAACATTTGTGAAAACACAAAAGGAAAACAAGCAATGATTACTGTCACCACACCCACTACAGCGGTCGTTCTTTCACGTGATTGATTAACAAAAATAGACTGAGCAGCTAAACCAGCACGATACAAGTTAGCGTTTGCGGTGGTCCATCCAGCAATAATAATAATCACAAAGCCTGTTAAGCCTAATGCGTGATAAGCCACATCACCTGGATCTAGTGAGGTAATAGTGGTTTTAAGTAAAACTGCGGCACCTGCACCCATAATCCCGGCTGAGATCCACGCTAAATAATGTCCAAAGAACATGCCGACACCGGAAAATAAGCCGTAACTTTTCTTTTTAGCGAAACGAAATATAGCCATGTCAATTAAGCCAAAGTGAGTGATAGAGTTAGCTGCCCAGGCAAAGCCTATGACTTCTATCAACCCTATGCCTTTTTCACCATCACCGGTAAAACCTGTCCAAATGGAGTGATCTCCAATAGTGATAAAGTCGCCCCAACCAGTCAGCGTGGTAGCGCCTAATACATGATGTGATAGGGCTGGAAATAAAGTAAATGAGCCTGCAATAAAGATAACAAACAGCCAAGGCGCACAAATTTTCGAAAAATCAGCTACGGTTGAAAAACCATACATAGCAACCAACACCACTATAGATCCTACTGCCAGTACAATGGCAACAAACCAAAAACTATTAGGATACCAATTGAGTTGCGCAGGGATATCAAACACAAACCTGACTGCGGTGGAGGACACTGTAATCATGGCTGCGGAGATCACCGAAAATATCACCACATTCGCCCAATTATAAAGTTTGGTCATGGAATTACCGGCAATTTTATTGAGGTAATTATATAAACTTAAACGTGTTTCAACGGCTATGGGCGCCGTTAATAACCACCATGAACACATGGCTAATAGATTGCCAATTAACAAACCTAATAAAATATCTCTGGTGGATGCACCTAACGCGACAAAGGTGGCACCGATAACAAATTCTGTGGCAGCAACATGCTCACCTGCATATAAACCAGCAAAATGTTTCCAGCCATGCAATTTATTTTTTGCGACTGGCATTTGTTCTTCATTTATTTCATGAAAAGCGTTATCTGTTTGAGTATTAGCCATTTTTATTTTCCTCATTATCACCATCGTTGTGTAAACATGCAGATAAGCGATAGTATTTTTAAACTAGAATTTAGAATGTTTACTTTGATGACAATGCGAGTATGGCCTGGGCGGTATACTCGTTTGTAATAAGCGAATTAATTAATTTACCTTTAAGGGCAGCATAAATTGCTAGCACTTTGTCAGTACCCGCGGCAATACCATAAACAGGTTTAGACGCATTAATGGTTAATGGCGCGCTGACTACGCGATCATTAGTAGCATTAGAAAGAAGCTGACCATTTTTGTCATACAGCCAACTCACAATTTCTCCATAAGCGCCATCATTTTTCAAATGACTCAATTCAGAATCAGTAATGAAGCCGTCTAATAACAAAGGTGAATTGTCGGTAATTTGACCTATGCCCACAAAAGTGGCGTCGGCTTGTTCAATTAAGCTAAAAATGCTTTTAACTGGCTGCAGGTTTTGCAAAGTGTTTTTTTCAGAGACGCTAGATGCAATGACGGGAAGGGGCATTGGGAAATGTTTAGCGTTGATACGATTTGCCATGGTTACCACAATATCAAAGGCTGAGGCCGAGCCATCTGCCATCATATTACCTACAAGGGACACAATTTTGTGTTGTTGGCATTGCATGGAAGGCAATTCATCGATACAGGCTTTTAGGGCTCTACCTGTGCCAAAGGCCAATGTTTTTGGCGTTTCTGATTTTAAGTAACGCTCTAGAATTGCGGCACTGCATTGTGCTAAACCGTGATTTGCGTCAGGAGTGGCTGGATCGCTAGGAACTATTTCGCAATCCAGTAAAGCAAATTTATCTTTTAACTGTTGCGCTAACTCCATACATTGTGCAATCGGATGGTCCAGACGCACTTTTATCAATCCTTCAGTTACAGCAAGGGCAACTAATCGTTGCGCAGATTGGCGAGACACTTCTAATTTTTGGGCGATTTCATCTTGTGTATTTTTGGCCACATAATATAACCATGCTGCGCGAGCGGCGTCTTCTAAACGTTTTAATTCAGTTGTTGATCTGTTATCCATAAGGATGCCTTTTTTATTGCTACTTGCGTCTAAAAACAAATGTTAATAGGTTTGAGCTTATGCTCAACTGCGGGGCATATTCTCAGTTGTTTGTTAGTATGTCAACATTTTATAGTGTCTTTTTTATACAAAAAACAAACAAAATAATAACAATGCTTGATCTGCTGGTTTGACTTAATGCCAGAGTTATAAAGCTAAAAGGGGATTTTATAATTTTAGTTGTTCTTGTAAGTCATTGAATATATTTAAGTTATTAAAAATAATCGAAGGTTATATTAAATTTTTGTAAATAAATAGATTGACCTGAATATCCGTAATGTGGAAAATGCCCGCCAGTTGGGCATATGCTCAGCGTGATTGTCGGTCATAAAATTTTTCAAAGAATTGACGATGCATTTAGCTAAATCCAATCAATCATCATTCACTAAAGCCACTGTTTTTGGAGAGAGTAAAATGTTAATCAACCCCGTGAAATCAATTTTTTTAATAGCGACATACTGTTTATTTAGTTTCAGCTCTCTAAGCTTTGCGAATGAAAATACAGCGAGGTGGGATTTAAGTTTCGACCTTAAAACTAATCACCTTTGGCATGGATTTATAGTCACTGACGGTGTAATGACTGCTGGTGAATTGACCTATAAAACTGCCGACAATAAATCCACTTTTGGCTTATGGGGCGGAGGTTCTTTTAATGGTGAGTTCAAAGAGTTTACTTATTTTGCTTCCCACCAATTTTCTGATCAGCTGTTTGTTGAAATTGTTAATCATGGTAACCATTCATCTATCCCTGACAGTGATGTGGACATATTTGATTATTCTTCAGATCCTTTAAAAACCGGTAATTTTATTGATATAGGTCTTGGTTATACCTTTGAAGGCGATATGCCTATTTCAGTTTATTATTCGGTTATTGTGCAAGGCGTTGATTCTTTTGTGGATGCTGATTCGGGTAAAAAGGAACGTGCTTACACTAACTATATAGAAATCAATGCACCCGTTTGGAAAGGTAAAGACGGTGAAACGGTTGATGTGTTTATAGGCGGCGCTTTTTCTCCAATGCAAGAAAAAAACTTCTATTCTGACAATGCGAATATTAACAACCTCGGTTTGACCTATAAAAAGCAACTTAAAGTTGCTGGATATAGTTTACCTGTTTCAGCAACGGCAATGTGGAATCCTGCGTTAAATCACGGTGCGCTACAAGTCGCTGTTAATTTATTCTGATTTTTAGTGTCCTTATATATAAAATCGAACGCTCATCAGTAAACACAAATAGGTTTTTATTATTATGACTTTGGCTAATTATTTGCTAGGTAATCCCATCGAGTTAATCATATTTGATTGTGATGGTGTGTTAGTTGATAGTGAAATTTTAAGTAAACAAACCTTGCTTAAGATGCTCAACGACTTAGGTGCCAATGTATCTGATGAGTACTTTTACACTCATTTTTTAGGATATAACTTTGAGCATGTTACCGCAAAAGTCTTAGCGGATTTTTCACTTGTGTTGACTGACGAATTTCGCTTTGCATACAGAGATGCATTGTTAGCAGTCTTTACTACAGAGTTAAAGCCTACTGTTAAGTTGGATAGCATGTTAGAAAAATTATCTGTGAAGTCTTGCGTTGCAACCAGTAGTAGCCCTGCTAAGGTGGGCCATGCACTGCAAGCCACTGCTTTAAATGAGTATTTTTCTGGTAATGTCTTTACGGCTTCCGAAGTGAAAAATGGCAAACCAGCGCCAGACTTATTTTTACATGCAGCAAATAAGATGGGGGTGGCAGCTGAACATTGTTTGGTAATTGAAGATTCGCAAGCGGGTATTCAAGGTGCAAAGGCTGCCAATATGCGAGTCATTAGGTATGCGGGTGCGAGTCATTTGATTCATCACAGTTATCATGATGATGTGCATACAATTACCCATTGGGATCAGCTAAACCACTTACTCTTTGAAATAGATAGTGATCAAAAAGTTCAGATGTAGATCCTCTCATTGACACTTGTGAGCAACAGTGAGATGTTTTGATTCGCAAACTTTTCCATTCGATACGGTTTTTCTATCACTTGCCCTAGTGCTATAGAGCCACAGCAATTTGACTTAAATGCTGTTAACTATTCCTCTAGCCACAACAAGAAGGTTTAGGTTTTTTGTGATCCTTGAGTATGCCTCTAGATTCTTTCACTATTTTTAATGATGACTGTATTATCACCACAGCAATAATGATTGCGATAACTAAATCAGGGATCGCTGAATCTAGCCATATGACTAAGCCCGCTGATACCATTACACCAAGGTTCGCTACCATGTCGTTACGCGAGCAAATCCAACTGGCGCGCATATTGATATCCCCAGAACGGTAACGTGACAGCAAAATAAAACAGAATAAATTAACTGCGAATGCTAAAAGTGAAATCCACAACATTATGTGGGTTTGTGGCTCACTACCAAAAATTAAACGCTGCAGTACATCCAGTAAAATCAGTGCTGCAAGAAACAATTGTAAACTACCGTTAAATAATGCTGCTTTAGCCTTGTGTTGTATGGCTTTTCCTACTGCATATAAGCCAACCATATACACCATCGCATCTGCTAACATATCCAGTGAATCGGCCATTAAGCCACTTGATTGTGCTAACCACCCAGCAATAAACTCTACAAAAAACATTGCACCATTAAGTAATAACACCGTCCACAATAAAGTACGTTGCTGTTTATCTTGAGCATTTACACCGCAGCATTCACTCATGCGAACCTCGCTAAAAATAGGGATTGATAGTGTTTGTTAAAGATAGAATAAACCTTCCAGTAACAGTAAGGTCAATCTCAAATGAAAATAAATCAATTAGCTCACAAGGGTGAGTACAAATACTACTCGTTATTATGAAGAGAGTGGTGAGTTTGATTTCCAAACAACTTCAACAGATCCGTTTCGCCCAATATGAGTTGCAGCAATTCGAAAAACGTCTGCAAGCCTTAGTGAATTGTTGCGCTAATCTGCGTGTGATTGTTCACTGATTTTCGATTTAATCATGGTAATCCTATTCGAGTTAATGGCATGTCTATTCATTCACAAGTAAAAGGTTTCACTAACAAGATTGGGCTAATTATGTAATATCCTCTAACGCAATATAATCTAAATCAAAGCCGAAATTTCGAGGAGACACTACTTTAAGGGCATTTTCCGAGCGATAGAACTGTGGACAGCCTACCGCAAATACTGCCACTCGTTGGCCGTAGCGTAAACGTTCTGCATTTATTGGTGTAGAGCTTTCATAGTCAACAATTACGATCAAATCAGGCACGCTAGCAACCACTTTATCGCCTTTGCGGGCAAGTAAGTATTCATTCTTTATGCTTACAGTAAGAGATGAGTTGTTGTTCTCAAAAGATTCAATAGTCGCTTCGCCAATGTCATAGCCGCCGACAATTCGAGTGGCTTTATCTATTACTTTTCCAGTAAAAATTAAGCGACACTCACCATAAATTGAATCTTTAAAAAGTGCCTGTAAAGGTGCAAGCATATCGGTAGCTAAGCCGCGATTCTCGCGCAGAGTTTGCCCAAGTTTAATTGAGAATGAGAGCGTGCCCGGAATGATAGAGTTTTTTAATTCACGGCCAGTCATGGGATGTTCAGCAGTAGTAATCATGCCACCTGCAGCCATTGCAAGACTACGAATATGACGTTCATACACTTCAGTGCTATTGGTCGAGAAAGTAACAACATTACCTGCGTAGTCGTAAGCAACTGCTGGCGTGGGTTTCACTCCTGCAATGGCATAACTCATCATTTGCGCTTCTGGCAAAGCCCTGCCCATGCCGTCGCCGTCAATAACGGGTAGGCCTCTGCCAGCTGCAGCAACAATGGGGATCAATGAATTCCCGCCACCAATTTCAAAAGAAGCAACCGCATCAACGGCTACTCCAACGTGTTTTTCAAATGCTTCTAAAGTTCTCGCTGCATCTTCAACCGAAGGAAGTAACTCAAGGCTTACCGTAGGCGCGCCTACTGAGCCTATCGCCACCACATAGGCATCGTCGTCAAGCTCACTAGGGTCAATTACTTCGACTGCTCCAAATTGTTTAATTGCCTGCTCAGCTATTAAACGCGGAACATAGGGATCACCGCCTCCGCCAGTTGCTAAAAAAACAGAACCCAGTGCTAAATCTTCTAAATGTTTATGTTCAATTTTCATAATGTGGACTCTTGTATTTTTTCAGAAGTATTAGTCGGTAAGGCTGCTAATTCACCTATTACTTTGACGCGAATACAGGTGCTAGACTCATCCATGTAAGGAACCGGGGTTTCTTCGATATCCACGGTACGTAAGGTTTCTGCTGCTGCGCCTGCATCAATTGCACGCTGTATGGCATCTTTAGTCACTTGTTTTATCGCCTCTTCACGTGGCAAGGTGCGATAAGACACCATATGTTCAGCTTCACCGCCAATTTGCGCAATAGCGGCACCTATTGCATTAGCCACACCAGCATGTTCAGGACGATGAATATCCGATGCTGCTTCTAAGCCGTCAGTCACCAAAATTGCGCCGCCACCTACGAGTATTACGGGCATTGATTTACCCCCCGGTTTCATCATATCTATATTGTTATCAAGCAAAGAATGCAGGGTTTGTTTTGCGTTACTAATGGTTTGCTGCGTGATATGTGCTACTTTTGTTTTGTCGCCAATATTCGCACCACCGCTAGCCACTAAAATATCGCTGGTGGTCAGAGTATTCCCCCCAAAGACTAATCCTTCAGTAACTAGTTTGTGACCAACTGAACGCGGTCCAATAGCCTTGCCGTCGTCTGAAACAATGCTGCCGCCACCTAAGCCAATGGCTAAAATATCAGGCATTCTAAAATTCGTCCGCACGCCACCAATTTTGATAATGACGTTAGATTCCCGAGGGAATCCATTTTGCAGTACACCAATATCAGAAGTGGTACCGCCAATATCAACAACAATGGCGTCTTTTAAACCTGTTAGTTTGTAGGCGCCTCGTAACGAGTTAGTGGGGCCTGAGGCAAATGTTAGGGCAGGGTAGGAGCGCACAAAATCAGCGCTCATAAGGGTGCCGTCGTTTTGACTAATGTATACTGGACAATCAAGACCGCGTTGTTTTAATGCACCTAAAAACGAACTAACCACTTTGTCGGCAAATGGTAATAAAGTGGTATTTAAAATTGCCGCATTTTCTCGTTCCATTAAACCCAAGCGACCAAAACTATGAGAGAGCGTAATTTTAGCATCAGGGATTGCTTTGCGTATTTCGTTAGCCACTTGTTCTTCAGGTGCCGAATTTATGGGCGAAAACGCAGACGCTATCGCAATATTTTTAACGCCGCTTTTCAACATGCTGTTAATCATATTGGTAATTTCTTCTGGCTTGATATCAGCCAACGACCAACCATCATATAAATAGCCGCCATGGAGCATATAATATTCGCTATCAAGGGCGTCTTTTAGATCTTGTGGCCAGTCCAACATTGGAGGCATGCCGTTACCTGAAGGCAAACCAATCCTAACGGCTGCTACTTGCGCTAGCTCACGTCGTTCAATAATGGCATTAGTAAATTGGGTGGTGCCAATCATTACCGTTTCAATTTCAGACTGTGAAATGCCGCTTTCGCCTAAAATGACGTCTAGTGCATTAGTAATTCCCGAAATAACATCTGCGGAAGTTAGGGCTTTGGTGGATGCTAATACTTCATCACCTTGCATAATCACAGCATCTGTATGAGTGCCGCCTACATCTATTCCAATTCTCATTGTGTTTTGCCTCTAACTTTCGGTACGGTGATTGGAATGACGTTCATTCCAAGATAATGCGGTGTATACAATGCCAGCAAGAAAAATAGCATCAATGGCGGCTATTCCTGACGGTGATGGAATTAAAGCTTCAGTGCTTAAAATTGCAAAAATAGCGCTGAGCAACCAAGCTATAAAACCTTTCGGAGCGATTGTTCTATTGTTGTTCAAAGATTCAATGTTGTAGGCATGAGGGCGAATAAACAAATAATCGCTAATGATGATCCCAGCAACAGGAACAAAAATAACCGATAGATAAAAGATAAAGGTAATAAAGTTGTCGAGCAGGTTTAATAAGGCAACAAAAACCCCTACTAAACCTAAACATATCGTTACCCAAGTGGTATTCAACTTAGGGAAAGTCGCGGTTGTGCTGAGTACAGCACTGTATAAATTCAAAGAATTAAGCACCCAACTTCCGGCAATGACTATAATTGATGCGCCTATGCCTAAGCCCAGATCAATCATAATATCTAGTATGTCTGCTTTTCCTGAAGATGCGCCAGCTAAACCTGCAGCTCCCATCACCAACAACTGCACAACAATATAGGAGATAAAAGCGATATAAATAGCATTCGACCAGTGTTTAACGAAGCGGGTAATATCGGGTAAAATTATCGCGCCAATAATGATGGCACCCACTACCGCTGAAATGCCTTCTCCAAGTGATAATGTGGCGACTTTATTGGTGGTTAGAATTTGTTCCAATGATTTTTCACTGAGGGCAGAACTAGCCAATAAAAAAGTCACGCCAGCCAATACAGGCACCATTATTGTTGCTAGCCAATTAATGGCTTTAAAACCAATCACAGTAGTCAAAGTCATACAAAAACTGGCAATAATAGCCAAGGTTAAAGGGGCGATATTGATATTAAAAACGTCTAAAGCAAGACGAGACACTGCTTCGCCAAACAAGTTAATATTAACTCCAAACCAACCTAGCAACGATATTGCAAAAGCAATATTGACTATGCTCGCCCCTTTGTCTCCAAAAGCAATACGCACCAGTAAATAAGAGCTCATGCGTGTTTTAGCACCAATAACACCCATTATTCCACCAATGGCGAAAATAATCACAGAACCTATAAATAAGGCCAAAGCAGCCTGTATAGGTTCAAGGGCCTGATAGACTTCAAGACCCGTAATAAAAGTGGGTAATGAAAACGCGACCATGGCACCTACTGCTGCAACACGAGGCCAAGGGACGAGTTGACTGTCCGTAATCTTTACCGCGGAAAATTCATTTAGTTCTGGCTTCATTTTGGTAACTCATAGTTGTGTAAACTCTGTAACAACAAGCCCTTATTTAGTAAGGGCTCACGAAAGTAGTACCATTTAGAAGTTATAGTTGAGTTGCACACCAAAGCTTGAGCCTATGTTAGGGAAACGTCCTAACGACACTACACTATTGCCTAACAAGACTAAATCTTCTATTTGACGTTCATCCGTTAGGTTGTCTGCATAAGCTGTTACTGACCATACATCGGATTCAAGGGTCGCCCTTAAATTGATAAAGGTTTGCTTAGATGATTCAATATCGGGTATATCAAAACTAAATATTCTAGGACCATTGTGGTTCAAATCGGCGCGTAAAATTAAATCCATGTCCGATGACATCTCATATTCGTATTCAGATACCAAGTTGAAGTTGTATTCAGCTACGTGGGGCAACGATGAACCTATTAAATCTGGACGCTCAGTAAAGGTTTGAATGTCTGAGTCAATAATTCCGCCATTAGCCTTCAAGGTTAAATTATCGCTAGCATTAACTGATAACTCAAACTCAATACCTTGGGTACTCACATCATCAACAGAGATGTTTTCTAAGGTAAAAGTCTCGCCATTAAAACGAGTTATTTGTGCATCTTCTTGATCAATTCGAAATAAAGCAAAGTTAAAGGTACCATTACCCTCTAGCACACTGGTTTTAAAGCCTAGTTCAAAGCTATCAGAGACTTCTTTATCGAAGGTGCGGCTAATATCTGGATGAGGTTCGTTAAACCCTCCACTGCGGAAACCTCGTGAATAGCCACCATAAATAAGGGTTTCTGGATTCATTTGATAGGCGACTGAAAATTTCGGCTGAAGCTCAGAAAAATTCTTTTTCTCAAAGGTGTCTTCAACAAAACGTTGATCAAAAGATTCTCTGTCATCGTTGTCGTAACGAATTGCTGCAGTTAACTCAAGTTTATCGGTGAAATCGTAATTTAACTGGGTAGATAAGGCCCATGCGCTGCTACTGTTATCATCTAGTATACTAAAAACAAGTAAACTATCGTCAAAGTCTGCACGGGTTTGCGGCTGATTGCCCGCTATATCATCATAGCTGTGAAATTCGCTGTCGCGCGTGCGCTCTTGGGCAAAAGCGGCAAATGCCCAGCGCAGTCGAGTGTCACCACTAGACTTTAGACGTGCCTCAAAGGTAGTTGACTCTACTTTCAAAATATTTTCTTGGGCGCCCGCATAATAAAAGCCGTCAAAATCACTTTCTTTATTTGAAAAGTCACCATCAGAAAATCCGCTTTGATCCGATTCACTATAACCAGCAACTAATTCAAGTGTAGAGGCTTCAAAATCATGTGAATAGCGTGCGCTAAACTCCGCTAAATCACGGGTATCTAACCCCGGCACATTATGTTCAACCTGCAGCGAAAAATCTTCTACAGTGTTAGCATCAACGGGTTGATAGTAACCAATACCTGATTCCGTATTAGTTAAACGTGCATTTAAATCTAAGATAGAGTCGTCAGTCACATCAATACTTAATTTACCAAAAACGGAATTCTCTTCATGAAAATCCACTTTTTGATTTAAGAATGTATTGTCGAGCTGTCCATCATAATCTCGTCTGTAAGCACCGACTCTAAAGTAGACTTGGTCTTCGACTGCGGCTCCTGAGGCTACACCTGACAAACGCAAATCACTGCCACTGGCAATGGACGTGCTTACTTTCGCTTCAAAATCGTTAGTTGGTTTACGGGTGGTAATGTTAACTGCGCCTCCAATTGCACCACGGCCATACAGAGCGCCTTGGGCACCACGGAGTATTTCGATTCTTTCAATATCAAACAACTGTTGATTCATAAACTCTAAATCAGAGGCTGTAATACCATCAACAACAAAAGCTAAGGGAGCATCACCGACCTGCGGAGTGATTAATCCACGAATTTGAATGCGCGCTAAACCTGGACGAAAATTATCTAACTGGCTAAGGTTTGGCGTTAGGTCTGCCACATCACGAAAGCTCTTTATGCCAGCTCGCTCAATTTGTTCAGCATTAAAAGAAGTAATCGACTCAGGAATATTTTGGAGGTTTTCTGCACGTCCACGGGAGGTAACGACTATTTTTTCAATATCGGTTTGAAGCAATGACTGTTCTTCAGCTGCAATAAGGGGAAAAGAAACGCCAAACATTAATGTACTTGGCAATATTATTGCGGCTGCTATTTTGCTTAGGGGGTTATTATTTACAAGCTGAGTTCGGCGCTTAGACATGGTGTTGGTTCCCATTAATGCTTCGGTTAGCAATTTTCTTATTTATTTGTCTTCATAGTATATTACTAAAGAATGAAAATTTTCTGTTGAAGACACTGCACACAAACGGATAATCTTTAGGTCAAAGCCGTTTTCACAAAACAATCGTTTTTTAACTGTATATGGGTTACCAATGAGTAGTAAGAAAAGCATTAAGCTAGACCAGATCAACAGAAAAATAATAACGATTGTTCACACTCAGTCAGATATTTCTAATCAAGAACTCAGTGAGCGAGTTGGTTTGTCAAACAGTGCCTGTTTTCAGCGTACCAAAGCTCTTAAAGAAGCAGGTTATTTTATTGGTTTTCATACTGATTTGGATTTAAACCGTATCGCCAAAAATGTATTGGCTTATGTTGAATTCACTTTGGAGTCTAATAATCCAAAAGCCAGGAAAATATTTGAAGATGCTATTAACGCAAGGCCTGAATTTATGGATTGTTTGCGTATAACCGGAGACGTAGATTACATCTGCTTTACTTGCTGCTCCGACACTCAAGCTCTCAACGCATTATGCGACACAGTGAATGGCAACTCCAAATTGGGCATTCAAAAAGTCAAAACACGTATTATTTTGGAGCGCTCAAAGTGGTATTTAGGTTACCCGTTGCAGAAGTTGGAGTGGTTGGATTAAGTGTTAATTACTTTAAAAGCTAAAAAGGGCATGCTTTTAAATAAAGCGTACCAACACTGCTGGATTATGCTAAATCTGATCGGAATGCGAGTCTGTTCATATCATTCTAGATACTCATAATTGTTGGACCTAGTATTATTGAGTCCTACCAAATGTGCATTTCGTTAAACAATATTAGCGATAATTTTTAAACTTTGACCAATGTCAGAGTTTATTGCTCTTAGCAACGTCATTAAAATCTGGATTGATCTGATAGAATTTGCACTGGCCTGATATGCTTGTCCAACGCTCAATAGATTCAGCCTGATTGCCAATGTTGAGCTCTATTTGGGACATTTTTAGATCCGAAGCCATTCCTGCCTCCTGATCCTTTAGAAGATCGAATCGGGTTATTAATTGTTGCTTATTCAGCCCTAAGTTATGGGAAATATTGCTAATTTGAACCTCATAATAGAGCTGCGATACGTCTTCACTTATTCCATTAACCCCTCTTAATTTATAATGTTGCAGAGCTTTTATCGCCTGTTTATAAGCACTGATAGCCAAATCTTGCTCCCCAGACCAACGATACACATCCGCCAGATAACCCCAGTAATTGTAGATATTTGCCCCTTCCTGATTACCTAATTTATCCAAAGCCACCTTAATTTGGGCAATTGCCTCGGCGCTTTTGTTTTGATACGAATAGAGTAAACCTAAAAACTGATAACCCAAGTGAGACTGAGGAGCTGCTTGTATAACATTGTGGAACTGTTCCTCTGCTTTTGGAAAATCTCCGCTACAAAGGGTTAATATGCCAACATTGGTTAAGGACACCGGATTTTGGCTGAGATTGGCAGAAAGTTGGAAATAAGCCAGACTCCTGCTAGGTTGTTGAAGATTGAAGTATATAGTCCCTAACGTTTCATAGTAATACCAATAATCATCTTCCAAGTTTATTGCTCGCAACAGATTTTGTTCTGCCAGTGCCAATGCTGTATCTGATTCAGTGGGTGATTGGTTGGCCTTATGGAGATAAGTTTCGGCTAAACCGCTGAGCGACTTTAAATGATTGGGCCAAATTTTAAGTGTCTTTTTATAGGAATTGAGTGCGCTATCAGTTTGTCCGGTCAGTGTGTCCAGTTCCGCATTCAATGCTTGGATGTATGGGGAGTCAGGATCCAAAAGTATAGCCTCACTGCATGCTGAAGCAGCCTGATCTAGATGATGTTTTTCTTCATCTTGCCAGCTTTTCAGTATATACGTCTGACAAAGTGCACCTTTCAAGTCGGCAATGTCATCATGCTCAAGAATAGCTGAGAGCAGCATCGCGGTAACTTTATCTCCTTCCTTTTGCATATCCCGAGTGTCTAGCAAAATTCTAGCATCCAACAATACATCCATAGCGTACATATACGAAGTGTCAAAAATAAGTGACTGCTGCGGATGGGACAATAGTTGATCTATGGTTGCCTGTAATTTCGCCGCAATAATTGTTGCATACATATTTTGATTGGCTAATGGAAAAACATAATATCCAATGACTCGCTCTACGCCATCAAAATACATTTGCGCTTGCTGCACAATATACCGACCTTTTTGTTTCGTCGACAGCGTTACCACGACATCAGATTCATATTGCCTGGCTAAATCTATAGATTGCAGAGAACTATCAAGTTGGCTGTCTAACAAAGATGGATTGATATTTGTTATGGATGAACTTTGGTTAAGGTTTGATGCCGTCGTTTCACTCAATATGTCTTTAGGCCATATAACCAAACTCACTATTGATTTATGAGCTTGATTGAGAATATTAGCCAAGGGGAATGCATTAGCATCTGGATTAACATTATTAAATGAACGGAAAACCATAACTAAAATTATAACCATCACTGAGATTACAACTAGTAAAGTTGGAATCTTTTGTCGTGATTTAAGTTGTAGGTCAGCTTCAAGTGGGGTATCGGTTGGGATCGTTAAATCGTCATGTTCCAAGTCTTCAATATTTTGTTCTGTCGAATTCAAATACAATTGCCAGCCCGGTATACCCAAGGCTGCGGCAACACGTTCTATAGAAACAGGGTCTACTGACTCGCTTCTGCAGACACGGCTGACCAATGAACGAGGTGTCGAAGGGGTTTGCTCTAAATCCTGAATTTTTTTGGCAATATCTGCTTGTGAGTGCAGACCCGCATTTACCATCGCAGCATGGATCTTTATGAGAGAAGCTCTAACCCCTCTTTGGCGGGAAGATTGACTGTTACTTATTTTCGTCATGGTGTTGTTTTTAAACCTTTTCCCTTGGTTTTCTGCAGATTGCACTAGTCACTATCGCTAATAATTAATTGCCACTATCAATTCGACAATAATTAAATGTTTCAGTTAACTCATTTAAGCCCAATTAGTCGCAGATAAAAAGCACAAATTTAATATAGCCTTGTATTTAATACTATTTCTGCAAAAGTGAAATTGGTTATTAGTTAACTCTAAGTAATGGATTTGAAAGTAAATTTTTAGAGTAGCTAAGTTTTAGTTTCTTGTTTTTTGGGGAATTAAATCTGTCTAAATTTTGCACATTAATGTGGTGAAAAAGTGAGGTAGTAACTAGGAACGATGATGTTTGGTGTCTTTGTCGTTTAAGTTTAAGCAAGCTCACCAACTGCAATATGACTTAATAAAAATTATTTTAAAAATGGAGAAATTGAAATGTTAAACGTTTTGAAAATGTGTATTGGCTGTTTTGTCATCTCACTTAGCTTGTTATCTCACATTGCCTATGCTGGCGTGATCGTCAATGATGTCACAGTATTATTTGGTGGCGGGAATCGCATTGACGGAGGAACATGTTGTAGTATGTATTCTGCAGGTGACCAAGATTCCTCAATTGACGGCAGTGCCGTCTTTGCAACTATTTCTGACACCCTACAATATTCTGGTCTCAATGCTAGCGACGAAAACGATACCATGACAGTAAATTACGGCGCTCAGAATAGGATCACCGAGCAAGGTGAGTTTAAAGCAGGTGTTTCTTTGTCTGTGGACAATCCATTCTACAATGTGCAGAATTCTCCCTATGTATTAGATGATAATTTCGACGAGCACAGTGTCGATCCAAATGGATTACCATCATTTCTTTATGCTGCTTCTTATACCTATTATCGTAATGACCTAAATATTCAATCAGCCAGTGAGGTAAGTCGTTTAAAAGTTGATTTTTCAATTGACGGTTGGATCAATGAAAATAATGCGCTAGCGAGCTCTAGTATAGATGTGGTTAGTGACGGAGATTGGAACAACGTTTTTGGACTAAATCCACTTGGCTCTGTCAATAATATATATGCCGATGAAAGTCATAGTTTTTTTATTGACGTAATAAATGGCGAGGCGAGATTAGAACTTGAATGGTATCTTGATCTTGAGATAGAGCTAGATTCATTATTGGATAATATTAGTGGCTCGATTGATTTTTTGAATACCATGAAATTCGGACAATTCACTGCCTATGATAGCAATATGAACGTGATTAATGATGCCATGATTGTTGGCTCTGAAGGTAAGATATTTTCAGCTAATGCAGTTACTTCTGTACCTGCACCTAACTCATTTTCTTTAATTGCTTTTGGTTTTTTATTGATGACAATTTGCAGAAAACGAATTATATAAATTTTTCTTCTGGCAGCATCGCACTACGTAAATGTTAAACCAAATGTTCTTCTATCGATGCCGCGGTGATTAATGAAGCGAGAGCACTAAATCTAAGCCCTTCTACGGTTTTGGAAGAGGCTTTTTGCAACGCAGTAAAAGCAGCTAAGTATGAGCGCTGGAGTCATAAGAACAAGCAAGCGATAGCCCAGTACAATCGTAAAATTGAAGAGCAGGGCACATTTTCAGAAAAAGTTGCGCAGCTATGATAATCACGCAGCTATGAACCCGTCGGTGCATATTGAACAGTTTTTAGTTTGTAAATCACACAATCAAAGAGTAGTTATCCTCACTAACGCATTGTTTAATGAAGTTGACAGTATTTTGGTGGCTCCAGTGCAAATACAAAATGATCACTTATTGATTTCAGGCTTGCAAATATCTGTAAATATTAATAATGAGATTTGTTACGTTGATTTGTTGGATATTGCGACAGTTTCTAAAAACAGCTAAAGCCAATATTAGAGGTTAGTATTCAACCATACAGTGCCGAAATTAAAGCAGGTATCGATCTGTTGATTGAAGGTTTTTAACCAATGAGCAGAGATTTAAATGTAAATAAACAACTCTTACTGCCTATCAATACTTTCCTCCAATGCTAAACCCCACAAAGCTGGATTGATGAAGCTATCAAGCCTGAAAAACTGACAACGCTGCTGATTGATTATGCTAATTGTGAGCTGAAGGCATATATGTGCATACTAAAGAATTCAAATGTTTTTCCTGCCAACGATCCTGATAAGACTTTATTCAAGACGGTAATTTGTCGGCTGAATAAGGGAGTGGAACTCAGTTTCCCTCAACCTCTCTAATATACTAATCTCAACAGATCGCGCCATAACACTTAACGCTAAATCGTTAGCTGAAAGGGCAAAAGGCTCCTCCAGTTCTTCATTCAATGCATCTAAACCAAAAAACGCATAGGCAAAAATAGGGGGCGATAATCCCATGGATGTAGCGCCTCAACTTATTTGCCAACTATAAATATGATTAGGCGTTATATCGCCACTTAAGGTGCTTTCTAAACAGGGGAGGGCCGCCGAGTATTTACCTCCTCAACAAGAGCTATTCATTTAAGTAGGTGGCATGAAAGCGCAAGTGCTTTTCAATAAAACTCGATATAAAATAGTAGCTATGGTCATAACCGTCATGAATTGCCAGTTCTAGTGGATAAGCACTAACCTTCGCTGCTGCTTCTAATACTTCAGTTTTTAACTGTTCAACCAGAAAATCATCCGCGCCACCTTGATCAACTTTTGCCGGGACAAACTGAGTCGCCTGACGCATTAATTCACTGGCGTCGTGTTTTTCCCAAGTGGCTTTATCTTTACCCAAATAAGCAGTAAAAGCTTTTTGCCCCCAAGGTGCAGTCATAGGATTACAAATAGGACTAAATGCCGACATTGAGCTATAACGCTCTGGGTTTAACATGGCTATGGTCAGTGCGCCATGCCCTCCCATTGAATGACCACTTATCGCACGTTTATTTGACACTGGAAACGCGGCTTCAATTAGCGCAGGTAGTTCTTTAACTACATAATCATACATCTGATAATGACGATCCCAAGGGGGTTGCGTTGCATTGACATAAAAGCCTGCGCCTTGCCCCAAATCATAACTTTTATCATCAGCCACTTCTTCACCACGAGGGCTAGTATCTGGTGCAACAATCGCTATACCTAGTTCGGCAGCGATACGCTGAGCACAGGCTTTTTGCATAAAATTTTCATCGCTGCAGGTTAGGCCTGATAACCAGTACAACACAGGTACTTTTTTGCCACTTGATACTTGTGGCGGTAAATAGATTGCAAACCGCATAGTGCAATTTAATGTATGCGACTGGTGGCTATATTGTTTGTGCCAACCACCAAAACTTTTATTGGCACTTAAATTTTCAATTTTCATAGGAATACCTCGAAAGGCTGCCCAAAATCGGTGTGATTCTGGCCAATGGAGTGACTTTATTTATCAAAATGAATGACTGTTCGAATGCTTTCGCCTTTATGCATCAGATCAAATGCCTTATTGATGTCTTCCAGAGGCATAGTGTGGGTAATAAAGTCATTCAATTTAAATTCACCTGCTAAATAACGCTCAACGTAATTGGGTAATTCAGAGCGACCTTTAACGCCACCAAAGGCAGATCCTCGCCATACACGGCCAGTCACAAGCTGGAATGGACGAGTGGATATTTCTTGTCCTGCACCGGCCACTCCAATCACTACTGATTCCCCCCAACCTTTGTGGCAACACTCTAAAGCAGAGCGCATAAGGTTCACGTTGCCAACACATTCAAATGAGTAATCAACACCACCATCAGTTAACTCTACTATGACTTCTTGAATTGGTTTGTCGTAGTCTTTTGGATTAATACAATCTGTTGCGCCTAGTTTTTTGGCTAGTTCAAATTTGCTTTCGTTGATATCAATCGCAATAATGCGACTGGCTTTTGCCATGGTTGCGCCAATGACAGCTGACAGGCCAATACCACCTAGGCCAAAAATGGCAACGGTAGCCCCTTCTTCAACTTTAGCGGTATTCATGACAGCGCCCATACCTGTTGTCACTCCACAACCCAGTAAACAAACTTCTTCTAATGGCGCGGCTTTATTGACTTTTGCTAGAGATATTTCAGGTAAAACTGTGTATTCAGAAAATGTAGAACAGCCCATGTAATGGAAAATTGGCTGGCCATCTTTGTAAAAACGGGTGGTGCCATCGGGCATCAAACCTTTACCTTGGGTTTCACGAATTTTTTGACACAGGTTGGTTTTTCCCGAAAGACAGAATTTACATTCACCGCACTCTGGTGTGTAGAGTGGGATAACATGGTCGCCCACTTTTACACTGGTTACACCTTCACCCACTTGCTCCACAATACCACCCCCTTCGTGACCTAAAATAACGGGGAAAATACCCTCTGGATCATCACCTGATAAGGTAAACGCATCGGTATGGCAAACGCCTGAGGCAATAACTTTGATGAGCACTTCACCTTTACGAGGTAGCATAACGTCAACCTCTTCTATGGATAATGGCTGATTTGGCCCCCAGGCAACGGCGGCTTTCGATTTTATAAATTTGTCTGACATATTTATTCTCACTTTGTGGTTGTACACAGTGTATGTACGTATGACGTTATTATAGTTATTCCTGATAAGATGATAATATGCTGGTTTGTTAATTCACTTTTACGAGGTGGTAATAATTATGCAGTGGGAAGGTATTAGCGAATTTGTCTATGTCGCCGAAAACGAGAGCTTTACACAAGCCTCGAAAAAAATGGCTATTTCTACTGCTCAAGTAAGCCGTCAGATCAGTGCGCTGGAAAAACGACTGAATATAAAATTGTTTTATCGTACGACACGCAAAGTAACCTTAACTGAAGAAGGACGTGTTTTTTATCAACATTGTCGCGGTGTACTTGATGGATTAGATGCCGCAGAACGCGCCATAACAAACTTGCAATCGAAACCTCAGGGGAAAATAAAGCTAACAGCACCAGTTACTTATGGTGAACAACAAATATTACCGCTGGTGAATAATTTCATGAGGCAATACAGTGACATTGAGGTAAGCGCCTTTCTAACAAATCAAAACATGGACTTGGTTGAAGGTGGTTATGATTTAGCTATTCGTATTGGCAAGTTGACTGATTCATCGATGATGGCGAAAAAACTAGGAAAGCGGACCAATTATGTGTGTGCATCATCAACCTATCTGGACAAACATGGCATACCTCACTCCTTGTCAGAATTGAGTAAACACACTTGCCTTTTAGGAACTCTGGATTATTGGCATTTTAGAGAAGCAGATAAAGAGAAGAATATTCGAGTAACAGGAAAACTCCGCTATAACAGTGGCTTCGGACTTGTTGATGCGGCTTTAAAAGGCCTGGGCATAGTGCAATTACCCGATTATTATGTTCAAGATCACCTGCAAAGTGGAGCATTGATCACCTTACTGGATAATTATCGAGAGCCTGATGAAGGTATTTGGGCTATCTATCCTCAAAACCGCCACTTGTCGCCAAAAATAAGGTTGTTAGTGGATTATTTGGCAGAGCAATTAATTTAAAGGTTATTATTTCATTTAGCATATGTGTTTAGAGATCTTATTAATTTGGAAAAGTTGTTAATCCCCAACAAAAGCCTTTTAAGGGATGAAAACCCTCAAAGCTAGATGAAACGATCAAAGCTGCAAAACTAGCAACGTGATCATGCAATTTGTAAGTTGAAAGTATAAGTGTGCAACTGCACATTCAGATCGATAAATTAATCTGGTTGTAATTAATACTTGTCTGCGCATTAAATTTGCGCATAATTAATGTGTTGGTTTTATGTGGGAGCAAAGCATGTCAGCGAACCTTAAAGTATCTTGTAATACCTCTATTAGCGCCCAACTAATAAATGACGCAAAAGAACTTAAGTTAAGTCCATCTGCAATTTTGGAAGAAGCATTGAGCAAAGCTGTGAAAGTGGCTAAATATGAGCGCTGGCAACAGGAAAACAAGCAAGCAATAGCAGAACATAATCGTAGAGTTGAAGAGCAAGGTACATTTTCTGAAAAGATTCGACAACTATGAGTTTCCAACAGTTTTCAGTATGTGAAGCCTACGGTCAAAAATTTGTTATCCTTACCAACACAATATTTAACGAAATCGATAGTATTCTAGTGGCAACAATTCAAGCTTATTCACAGGAAACCTTTATAAAAGGTCTGCAAGTTCCAATCATGATTGATGAAGAGCCTTACTATGTTGATCTGCTAGACATAGCCACAGTCTCGAAAGAACAAATGAAAGTAATACCAAATAGTAATTTGCAGTTTTATAGAGCAGAGATTAAATCTGGCTTAGATTTATTAATTGATGGTTTTTGAGAGAAATTTTAATTGAATATTCATCAGCTATTAGAACCGATAGAAACATTTCTTCATTGTCAGACTCCTCAAGCCTGGATCGAAGAGGCCATCAAGCCCGAAAATCTGCCAACGTTATTAGTCGATCATGCTAATTGCGAACTCAAAGCGGCGCAAACCGCTATGTTGTTATTGCGCCGTTATGCGGTCGATCAACCAAGTGGAGATGCATTATTAGCCTGGCTAAAACCTTATGAAGACTTTGTCTATCGTAAAGTTGGCAATGGTGATTTTAGCAACTACGTTAACCTTTCAAAGAAGTTGATCAGCAAGTCTGATTTTGCACATGGTGACGAATTGATCAGTAAAATGGTGTTGTTGATCAAAGAAGAATTACATCATTTTCAACAGGTGTGGGAAATTATGCAGAGTAGGGGAGTGACCTACGACAATCTAACGGCATCCCGTTATGCCAGAAGCATGATGAAACATGTGCGTACTCACGAGCCTGCCAAACTCAGTGATACGCTAATATGTGGTGCCTACATAGAAGCGCGCTCTTGTGAACGTTTTGCGAAGTTAGCCCCACATTTAGATGTTGAACTAGAAAAATTCTACACCTCTTTGTTACGTTCAGAAGCGAGGCATTTTCAAGACTATTTGGGGTTAGCTGAAAAGGTTTCACAACAAGATATCACTCAGCGAGTGGCGCTTTTTGCTGAAAAAGAATCAGCGCTTATTTTGAATGAAGACGCTGAATTTAGATTTCATAGTGGTGTGCCAGCGTTGCTTTAAAACTTTAATTACATTAGCTGAATGCATCTAACTCAGCAGCAATAAATTCTTTAAATGCTTCTACAGGTTGAGCTCCTGAGATCCCAGTGGTTCGATTAATTACCACTGTGGGTACAGACGACACACCTAAGCTATGCCATTGTGTTTCTTTTTCCTGAACGTCGCTAAAAGCGCTACCACTATCTAATTTCAACATGGCGGCATTAACATCTAAACCAACAGCTGCAATTTCTTGTGCTAAAACATTGCGGTCTGATATATCTTTATGTTCAGTAAAAAACGCAGAAAATAGTCGTAATTTTAGTGCTGTTTGTAAGTTAAAGTCTTTAGCGAATTCCAATAAAATATGGGCTTGCCTTGTATTGACTATTTTCATAGCGTCAAAGTAGTCAAAACTAAAACCAACGTCATTGCCTCGTTGACTCATTTCTTGTCTAAAACGCGCACTGCTTTCAGGTGTAGAGCCGTATTTTCTGGCTGAATGTTCTCGTAAATTTTCACCTTCTGGTGGCATATCTGGGTTAAGTTCAAATGGTTGCCATTCAATTTCAACTTGGTCTTGCACGCCCAACTCAGTGATGGCTTGTTGTAAATTTCTGTAACCAATGATGCACCAAGGGCAAACCACGTCCGAGATAATGTCTATTTTTAGCTTGTGTGGCATACAAATCCTCTAAAAAATTAGGTGAAGATACAAATGTTGATCCCACTGAATGTAGGATCACATTTTAACTAATGATTAATTAGGCTTTTTTTGTCCAAGCGAAGCCTTCAAAAGGTTTATCTACTGGTGTATTACCAATATGGTTAGTGTAGTTACTGATGATTTTTTGTGACAAGCCTAGAATAATTTCTAATACTTGTTGCTCGCCATAACCTGCAGCATAAAAGTTGTCTAATTCTGCTTGAGAAATATGTCCACGATTACGCACAATAATAAGAGTCGTATCATAAAGAGCTTGTAACTTAGCATTTGGCATTGGCTGTTCGTTACGCAGCGCTTCGGTGATCGCAGCATCAACTTTCATAGAGTGGGCAATACCGGTGTGCGCAGGTACACAATAATGGCACGCATGTTCAACATTGATGGCCTGCCAAACAACGGTTAGTTCTTCAGCATTAAATGACGTATCCATAAATAATTGATGGAGTTTTTGGTATGCATCCAATGTTTCTGGAGAGCTGGCTAACACACCATGTAGGTTAGGAAGCATGCCAAACGCCTTTACTGACCCTTCTAAAAGTGGCTTGCTGCCTTCTGGCGCTGAATCTATGGTATGGATAGTTAATGTTGTCATATTGGTTTCCTAAATTTTAGTTAAATGGGTTTCAATCTAAAGCATGTTTTAGAGTTTAATCATCACTGATTTCTAATTTGTACCAATCGGTATGCTTGAGTTGAGTGAATTGTACCGATAGGTAAGTTAAAGTCAACAAAGAATTGGTGTAAATACTTTTATGAGCAGAAATTAGGCGGATATTTATAAGAATTGAAGTCAGGAAATAGTGCCTAACAATTTGATTTTTATTGAAATTATATTCTAAATAGAGGAGGGGCTTTCTGATTGAAATAAAGGAAAGGTAAATTGAGAACAGCTAATTTAAAGTAGCTATTGAGGAATAGTTAGCGCGTAAAGCATCAAACCTTATCTTGGTATTAGGTTACTTTACACAACAGCAAAGGGAAGTGTCTTAATGAAGACTAATCCCCGCAATAATACTATCGATGCTGTACTCTAGTTGCGATTTATCAATCCCCGAACGTGCCATTGCTGCGGTGCCTTTCAGTAAAGTGTATATACTTAACCCATTAGACTCGGCATTTTTATTTAAACCTAACGCAATTGACTCGGCATCATTCTTAAATAATTCTGTATACAGCTTACTTGGCATTAAATCAGCTTCTTTGAGTATTTGCTCTGCCTGCTCTGGAATATCACCACTAATCAGTTCCGATTGGCATAATGCTAGATAACAACCCATCGCATGTTGGGGATCACATTGCATGGAGACAATTGACAACATATGATTTTTTAAACGTTGTTTAAATGCCACTCCTTCTTCTAAGAGTAATGCCATGTGAGGTTTCATTTTGGTGTCTATATAACACTGAGTGGCCTTCACAAATAACGCTTCTTTATTACCAAAAGCACTGTACATACTAGGTTTGTTAATACCCATACGCGTAGTTAAATCCATGAGCGTAGCGCCAACATAGCCTTTTTGCCAAAATACTGCCATGGCTGCATTTAGTGCAGTGTCTTCATCGAATGATTTTTTTCTGCCGCTAACCACAATGACTCCAGTTTGAATGTACAGTTTTTCTTGAATTGTACCGACAGGTATGGTTTGAGTCAAATTATAGGACTCGTTACCTTTGGTTAGCTATTAATAGGAATAGTATGAACCTTAGTCTGCGAACAAGCGCACTGACGTCCCCAGAGAAATATTATCCACTACTAAGTCTGGATTCCATCTCAACAAATCAGCTATTAACACATCATAACGCTTGGATAGTTGATACAAAGTTTCACCCTTCTTAATGATATGAAAGGATTGTTCAAGTGGCGCAGGGAGAGGTTGAACTACCTCAGGTAATGGGGTAATTGTTTGCAAAAGAGCCATGGTTTCTTGCTGTTGTTGAATTCTGTCACTACGCTTTTTTGTTAATATATACTTTCGCGTGTATTCATTATGAGGGAATATCGCATATAAATTTTCACCTGTTTGTTCGGCCATTTCAGGTTGTTCTAGCGCCTGATAAACTTCAAAAGCCGTCCATAACATTTTTGCATCGATTTGAGTTTTTGTTGCTTCGTAAAGATTAATCGACGTTTGAGCGACTGAATTTTGATTTTGTTCAATCGCAATTCGGGCAAGCGCAAGGTGTACCTGTGGATTGATTGGCTGGGTAAAATCAAGTTGCTGTAACCATTTTTGGGCTTGCTCAAAGTGTTGCTCGTTGAATAAACATAATCCTATTTGCGTTAATGCGTTATTTTTTAGTTTGAACTTGGCAGGAGAGGGAACTTCATTGTGGTTTTTAGCCGAATTCGCAACAAGGGAAGACGCATAACCTTCTAAAGCGGGCCACTTTTTTTCGGAACAAAAATAGTCCAGTAAATTCGCTGACACCTCGTTTTTATCCAAAGGGGTATCGTATAGTGAATCCGTTAGTGCTAATAAAAATGTACGCTGAGCGTCGACACTATTGCCTTTTGCTGCATGTAATTCAGCCAGAATTAACATGGTTGCTGCACTTGGCTCTGTTGATTTAATGGTTTGCAGAAGTTGCTCGGCTTTTTTTATATCACCAAGGAGCAAATAGGCTTTTACATGGGAAAGGGTCACCTGATTAGCATCGACACTACTTATAGTTTGGCGCTTATTTTGTTTGTTAATCGAGCTAGTAGAACATCCCAGCAATACTAATAATGTAGTGACAAATAATACAGGTTTGTACAACAGCTTTTACCTAAATAGTAAGGACAGGATACCTTAACGATTTTAACCTTATTCAGTCAATTCTTAATGTCTTAAATAACATTTAAAATCCGATAATAAGGCCGAGTTATGGCGTAAATGACACGAATTCTGGAGCATCTTTGATTAAAAATTATACCCAAATTTTTCTATAAAATAACTGAGTTTTTCTTTGTAATGAACTAAGTGTTTATCGTAATTTTTCCATTTATACATAGATGAAGTATATAAAGGCTGATTCGTTTGACCTCGAGAGGCAGTGTTCACGAATTTATTATTTGCATGTTGATGGAAAGACAAATAATCGTCGTTAGGTATCACCTGCATATAATTAAACACTTTGGTCATCTCGCCTTTAATATCAGTGATTAAATCTTCATATCGAATAAAATGAGGCTGAATCGATAATTCATTTTGATATCTTTCAAGTAAGGTAAATACATTGATGTAACGATTAACAATATCATCCATAGTCACTAGATGATTGTTATAATAATTACTTATAAATTGAGTTTGAAAACAACTCATGCAAACATCTAAAGGGTGTCGTAAAGTTATAATTAGTTTGGCTGCCGGAAAAACTCGCCTAATAAAAGGTATCGCTTCTGTTAAATGCGGGTCTTTTTCAACAATTAAACCCGATTCAGGTATATGGTATCCCTGTTCATTTATGTGTTGAAGATAGCGTTGTCTTAGTAAATTGGTTTCCTTAGTGTTTAATTTATATATGTCGAGAGGATAATGTTTAAACGTTTTAAAGGTTTTCATTAAATGTGTGGAAAGGTCGTTTTCACTCAAGACCAACATGTTATCTTGAGTATCTAAAATATTATCCAATAAAGTCGTTCCTGAACGAGGAAACCCCATAATAAAGGTATTCTTGCAACCATAACTGTCATTATTAGGCTGCAGAGCCTTGGTCAATTTAGGCAGGGTGGCATTGAACAATTCAATAAAATTAGGCTCGTCTTTGTTATCACTTTTTGTTAGTTCTGATTTTTTTGCTTTAGAGGCGTCAATTAACGCTGAAAACTCTTTATCATAGTCTCCTCTTAATTGAGCTAACTTCGCTTCAAAATAAGACGCATCCCAGCGGGACAATGTATGCTTTTGTTGCTGCCAATAATGCTGGGCCGCAGTTGTATCTTTTTGAGTGAGTAGTAGGGATAGTTTTAGAGAGGTAGTGTTACAACCAAATTTATCGATAATAAATTTTATAGTTGTATCGGCTAACTGAAAAAGTTCAGTATTGATAAAAAAGTCAATAATGATGCCAAGCTGTTTTAGGTTAAACTCGTTATAGTGATCAGGCGCTTTGAGTAAACGCTTTATTAACAAATTTTTATTACCCTGTTTAGATGCTAATTCAATTAATATAAAGCTAACAGGGGCCCTAAACATTTGCCACTGTAATAATATTTCAGCTAACTCTTCTACTTTCACGAACATTTTCTCATGAAAGTACAATAATAATAGATGGTAAATAGCCTCTGCGTTATCTTCACTACTATCACAGCATACTGATTTTTCGGAATATTCAAGTTCCATTTTTTTATCTTTAATATGCTGGCTACATATTCTTATGATATTAGACGCATCTTTTACATAAGCTTTTTCATCTGTTTTATTTATCAACTTTTTGGCGGCTATTATCGCTTTTACGTAGCTTCCAAGATTGAACTCGACCATCATCAGTAACTTTAAACTATCTTTGCAGGGCGATTTATCTTTGATTAACAGTTTTGCGGCTTTAGGTAATTGTTTTTGATTATAAAGCTGCATTGCTTTTATTAAGTTAGTAGTCAAAAGAGTCCCCATCAATCAATTTTTTATCACGACACTTTATAAGTAGTTCATAGGTTACTAGTTAATTTTTACACGCTTCGCAACATGATTTTCAATACCTTTAACGGTTTAAATCTTTAACAATTATGAAGTGAATATTTATTCTTACACTTTATTCATATTCTGTCCGCGTTTGAGGTGTTCAATATTACAACTAGCAATATCGGATAGGGGATAGGTTTTATTCGGCACCGTTTTTACAAAATAAAACGATTCTGGGACGGTAAACAAATATCCTGGTTGCGGGTAAAGATTCAAGCCATCAACTTCAACTCTAGCTTGAGCTATCAGTTTTAGGGTTGCTTGATTGTTTTCTAGGGCTTCAATCACCCCAAAGCTATTATCAGAAAAACTACAGGCGATTGAGCCAACCTGAATTGTATTTTGTTTTGCTTGCTCCCAATTAACACTGATGACTGGGGCTGTTTCTGTCTTACTTAACAACTTATTATAAAATAATTCATCTGGTGTCAAAATGTTGGAGCTCCAATCTTCATCAGGCATCCTAAAATTATTATCAACATTAATTTCAGCTTCAGTATCAAACTGCCATTCGTTAGGTAGACTAGCAGTTAGATCTTCTAAAAAGGTTGAACTTAAACGATCTTCTATGGGGGATATAAAGCCACTTTTTGAAAAAGCTAATAACTTGGCTTCCGTAATATCCGTTTCTAATTGTTCGATAAATTCTGACAACGAATTAAAAGCCAGGTTACGATTCAGCATCAAAGTTAGGTATTTCTTCAAGATGTCTGGGGAGCTAGCTCGATAATACGCCAAGGTTTCATTCAATCTTGTTAATCTACCGTAAAATTCAAAAAAACGACCTTCTTCTTCATAGAAAAAACTTGATAATTGTGTTTTTGGTTTAACAAAGTTCGAATCATATAAACCTAATTTTTCGCAGCGTTTACCACAAGCAAATTTTTCAGCGAATTTAGGAGATAACAAGTCAATTTCGGTTTGATTTGCGTTACGATTCAATTGAACTTTTATTATTGAGTAAGTTGTTTCATCTCCGTTTTGACTAATTTGTACCCCAGCAGTAACGGTTAAACCCAAGTATTTTAATTCATTGCCCGCGTAACGAGCTAATTCTTGCCACTTTACAACTTCTTCGGCATGCTCTTGCCCTATCTTCTCGATCTTAGACTGACATCCAATAAATAATAAGCTAAAAATTAAAAGTGCATATTTAAGAACCATAGTATTTAAGGTGTATCTTCCCATACTATTCCAGCCTCCATTTCTATTTGATGCGACATATCTGGATTAAAATATGTGTTAGATAAAATAATTTGGCCACCAAATTTGATATCAATCCTGCCCATTGTGCCACTGTTAACAACATGAACCTGACCAGGCACAATATCAATATCGTCTACATCTGAAGTTAATTTTCCGGCGGGTGTAAAAAACAGCCCATCTCCATTAGAGGGGAGCCTTGAGTTAACTTGGATGTTTACATTCGTCCCTGGAATGGCAATTATCCGATAATGGGCTATTTTTCCTTCTTCATTACTTATACACATTTGTGATCCAGACAAATCTGTTACTTGCCCATCAAGATCCATCTCGCAACTGCCTGTTATTGGCAAAAACTCAGAAAAATCGAGTTCACTCATGGGTATTACATAGGTTTCTGCAAAACTCAATTTAGAAAACAAACCTAATACAAAGGTTAATATATACAGGTTAAATTTCATCGTAATTCTCCAACACTACTTACTCCAAATAGGTTCAAGGTAATTTGTCGCATTAACAATAAAACCATCTTTTTCAGCTGTTTTTAAGTATTCTGTCGCAGCTCTTTGGTTTGGTAGTACTTCACTGACCAAACAATAAAAGGACTCTCCTTTAACAAGCTTATGTAGAATGTGAAGTTGTTCAGTATTTGGGAAAGTTTTAGCTAAGGCTTTAGCTGTTGCTAAACTCTTAAGTGCCGAAAATTGGATTACGTATCCGGAGCTCAGATCCAAGGTTTTATCTTGCTGTTCAATAATGGCATCGTTCGTAGGAATAGTCTCAGCCGGCGATGGCGAAAGGTCTGCATCGTTAACCATACTGTCAGGTTCTAAAGGTTCTAAAGGCGCTAATACTACAGGGGCATTCTGTTTATTTAGAACCTTTGTGGGTTCTTGTTCAGCGATATTTGAATCTGTAACTTCTTGGGAATTGACATCATTCATTCTTATTGGAAGTGCAGGAGGTCTGGTTGAAAACGGTTGTAACTGCTGAGAACTTGCGGCCGCCGCTGCTAACTTATTTCTTAACTCTTTGCGCTCTTGCTCTGTTCTTTGCATTTTAACTTCTTTAAATACAGCAAGATTTAATTTGTCTGATGAATAGGGGGCTTGCATGCCACCTTTGGGGGGCAAGTGAATTAATTTATCATTATCGGTGTTAAGTAGTGGCTCATAATTACTTTCGTCTAAGAGTATTTTGGTTAACTTATTAGCCCCAATACTCCCAGACTCGCTTCGAGATAACTCTATGTTTGGTAGAAGCACAAAACCACCCTTTAATGGACTAGTAAATTCAAATCCACCTACTTCAGCTTGCAGCCCTTTTTCTTCTAAATATTTTTTATCTACATAGATATTATACTTGCCAGGTAGTAAATCGACAAAACTAGCATATCCATCAAAATCGGTTTCGAGGGCGTAATTATCTCCAGTTGAGGTGTTGCTCGCAATTAATGGAACATTGGCCAAAGTTACTGCTTGACCGCCATTTGCTATAACAACAAAAAGCTCTACTTCAGTGGTTAGGTAAAAGGGTAAATTAACCCGTTGCAAAGATCCTGGGTGACTATAAATCATATAATCATTATTAATTGTCGTGCCACCTGTCTTCCAGTTTGCTGTTAATGCCGTGATTCCACTTTTTGCTCCAAATAATCTGGCTCGACCATCTTGGTTTGTTTCAACGTCTTCCCAGTATGGGCCTCCCGAAAATGTTACTCCAGCCAAGTCATAATCTAATACATCTGGTATGCCATTAAGCTGACGATCTAAATAAGTATGAGCATCTAAAGATCCAGAGCCCCTCAATGTGTTACTACTGAATACCATTTCATTATTAAAGTAGTCATAACCAAAATTAACCGCGATTCCAGCCGTCAAACTCCATTGATCATTAGAGTTATATTGAGTTCTAAGGGTAAACTGGTGTGTCGGTTTATTGACAGCTAGGTTGTAACCAACAGACCAAAGGTTTTCTTTGAAAAAAGAACTATTGGATGCATTAAAAGTATGGTTATATGCCCCTGTTCTATAGTTATACAATACACTTGCAGATACCTGGTCTGGGTCAATGCTATCTTCGCCACTAATATCGTAGGGAATGGTAGCGACAAAGCGCAGGGTAGTATTGACTCTTGTCGACAAGCTTAATGAACCCAAAAAGCGGTCTTCAATATCATTTCTACGAGTATAGTTAAGTAAATTAGTCACATTTAGATATCGGTTAAAAAAGCTAAATCGATACTGTAGGCTTTCAATTTTCAATGAGCCATATTCGTCATTCTCATAACTAAAATTATTTACGGTTTCTCCTAACTTGATATTGTAGTTTGCCGCAAAGCTAGACTCGTCGGAGAGTGCTTCATTTTCTTCATCGTTCCACCGTGAATCATATCTCAACGTGAAATTATCATTGTTAAAAAACGAAGTAGCGAGAGAAGTCGCTTGTGTAATATTATTTGAGTTAATGGCGGTATTATTTTGAAAAAACCAGCCAGGAAAAGTGACTTGGTTGGAAATACGATAAGACTCATTGCCTCCATTAGGGTTGTTAATATCGTTTAAATCAACACTTAAACCCAGTTGCCAATTATTGAATAGTCCAATGTTAAAGCGGGCACCAATTGCATCAATGTCGAATTCTGACAGGTTAATGTCCAATAAAGAACTATCATTTTCTTTAATCGACAACCCATAAGAATAGTCACCTTGTCCTAAACTGTTGTTTCTGACGCTAACCTGCTCAATGAGGGTTTCTTGTTCACCAAATGGTCCGTAAAGAACTATTTTAAATTCATTGGCACCGTAGTAAACCTCGAGATTATTAAACTCCATTAACCCGTCGGCAGGTACAACTCTGGTTTCGAGAAATACACCATTATGGTAAACATCGGCATCCCAGCCAGGTCTGGCTGTTTTTGAGAAACTGGTTGTCATATTTTCGTTATAGTTGTCTTTCACGTTGGCCGAAAAATTAATACCTACTCCTCGGGAAGAGCCTGTGGTTAAAGAAGATTGCCTAAGATACAAATCGCCCACGCTGTAGGTGTCCCAAATACCTAATATTTTATCCCCAGTAAATTGAGGATAACGAGAGAGTAGTATTCTAGAGTTTGTTTCATCGTCACTGCGATTTAACGTAATACTTGCTGAGTGGTAGGCTAAGTCAGACTCCATTTGAAGGTTTGCATCATATCTTTCTGACCTATCGTTTACTTGATATTCAACGCTTGCATAACCGGTAGGTACCGTTGCTAATCTATATTCATCTTTAATGGTAATGACAGTATCAGAAGCTGATTGTTGATCAGAGTCAGGACGGTCAATTACAAAGTTTTTGAGTTTTCGCTGTTTTTGTTGACTCTTAATGGTTCTATACGGAAAATCAGCGGTGTGTCCTGACATATCCATTTTAAGTGTATTGGTGTTGACTGTTACTTGGGTTGAAAATAACTGCTCTAAAATAGATGCTTGTACAAAGACAAAACTTCCATCATAAAACCACTTACCTTTATCATCCTCTTGTTCGGAAAGTTCAAATTCAGTAGTCTTGTCTGCAAAAGTCACAGAAAGTTTATTGCCTATCAAAGAGTATTTAAGTCTTAGCCCTTCAAATAAAGGAGTGATGGCGATGTATAAATTATCCTGATGTATATAGGTATCAATCGATGGGGCGACTTTATTCCCTGAGTCGCTTAAGTCGAGTAGATAAAAGTCTGCTTGCTCAAAGTTAATATTGGACTGTTTATTTAATGTTTGACTGGCTGCGTTAGCACAAAAAACATACAGCAAACATATTAGGCAATGGTATCTATTGAACATGCTACACCCTTAACTATTTAATTAGTTTTTGTATTACCAAATCGCCGCCCATTCTGGGATCTTCGGTCAGCTTTATCTGCAGTGGTGTATTCTGATAGTTGCCTAGCGCAAACTGTAATTTCTTCAAGGGATGTTGGCTATAAACGGATAAATGTTTTTGTTGCGCAACAACCTCACCTGAGTCAGCGTTAATCACTACAATGTCCCCGGTGAGAGAGCGCCGACCACTAATTTTAAGGTCAATATTCAATATATTGTTACTAATTGTCGGGGGGCCAAACTCAGCTTGCAGAGGTAATCTGCCTGTACGCACAATAACTGGCACATTGTGTACTAATGCCGGAATAATGGTTACTGGAAGATTTCTATTTTCTGTTTGTTCAGTGCACTTTATTGCTAATACACCTTGGTATTCGCCATTATCGATACCAGGTTTGCGCCGATACAATAGCTTTACCATTTGGTGTTCTGCAGTGCCTAAAGTGAATCGTCTAGGCGCCAGCCTAACTAAAGGTTTCACACTATTGGCTGTATCCGCTGTTTTGTTTGCTAAGGCTATTAGTCCTTGGTTGTTAATAACAACATCTTTAATTTGTAGTTCACAATGCTGAACTGTAGGGTCCATGTTGTGAACTCGTATAGAAGTCGAATTACTATTCGGATCTAGATACAGTCTTCGGGTACTGATTGAAATACTGTAAGCGTTAATGACTACTGAATTGAGTAATAAAAATAAAATCATAGAGCGAAAAGTGAAGCGAGGGCCTTTCATCATAATTCCCCTTCTAAAGGTAAGATAAACTCTTGGTTAAAATTTTCTCCTCCCGTTTCTTGAAATACAATTTTCATATTTGTCTTGGTTGACTCGGGCAGATTGAAACTGAAATCTTTGAATTTCATTTCTGGGTAAATCACCACGTTTTTCTGCAAAAGTTTGATCTTTTCACCTTGAGTATTGACTAAGTTTAAATCTCCATATACTGAGCGAGTACCTTGATGCTGTATTCGAAAACTTATTTTTTTCGCTTGTTGTTTAACTTGACTAAAAGTAAGGCTGGCTTGCAAGTCCGAAGGCTTACCTGTACGAATCACAAGTGGAACAGAATGCACAATAATAGGTGAAAAATTGATGCCCTCATTTTCGTTTTTATATATTTCAAGGCACTTAATGTTTGCATAAGTGCGGTATTCGGCTGGTCTGTCATTTATTTGACGTTGATAACTAAATGCAACATATTGTGTTGTTTTAGGTTTTATAGTGAATTGTCTCGGGGAATAACGTAAACGTTTTTGTGCTGGTGCTGATAGTGCAATTTTCTGTTCGTTGGATAACGGTTTAACTTCTCCACCCCCTTCAACGTAAGACATATAATCGAATGAGATCTCACATCTTTCTGAATAGGGGTTGCTATTTTTAACCATAAACTTCTGCTGGCGATGCTCACTATCTAAATAAATACGATAGGTACTGATCGACCCTGCATAGCTTTGAATACTGAACAAACAACTTAATAAGAGCCACTTTTTCATTGTTACCTCAAAAAAATTCTACAACTTTACATTTTTTTAATACAAAGCAAAAAGTAAACCAGCTTTACATTATTTGAATAAATAATTGTTCTAATTAGGAAGTGGCGTTTCGATTTTAGTTTTTATAAAGAATGGGCTGAGTAGAATTAAATTAAACTTTGATTTTAGATAACACAAGTTGACATTTGTTACTAAGAGAACATAAAAAAACTCGTTTCCATGTAAATGGAAACGAGTTTTTATCTAAGGCTATTAAAATACTTAATTTATGTTACTGGTATACAACATTTAAGTTAAAGTCAGTTGCATATGCATCACCAGCATTAAGAGCTGCAAAGTTGGTAATAGTACCACCAACGATAGCTCTATTGGTGCCCGCTTGCGCGTATGCTGTTAGTGATGTAGATGAATTAACAAGCGCATCAGTAGTAGTGTTTAGAGTTTCTCGTGTGAAATTACCACCTGCTTCATCTAAATCTGTAACATAACCCACTGGCTCAAAGCTAATATCGGTTGCTGTACCTGTTGTTACAGAAACGGTAATGTTTGCATCGGCAAATGAAGTGATTTCATAGATTCCGACTTGGCCGTCATCAGCACCAGAACACGACCCAGATAATTCACCAACTGAATTTTGAGCTAAAGTAGCAGAACTAAAAATAGTACTATTAGTTGAGTCAACTCCTTCTTGAGCCGGCGTTAGTGCTGTTCCAGCACTGGTACTCATTGTACAAGTATCGGCTAAAGTTAATGAAAGAACCGCTCCAAAATCCATTGGTGTTATTTCAGCAATAGTGATTACAGGCAAAGTGGTGAAGTTTAATGGGACATTCACATCTGTTGCCATTGCTGGAGTCATTGCCGCTATTAATAAAAGAGGAGTGGCTTTTTTAAATGTATTAAGTTGTTTCATAGTAGTATTCCTATTCATAAGTTACTTGAACAAGTATGTTGTCGGAGATAATAGTGCCTTGGCCTAAATCAGCACTTAAGGTAATAGAACCGGCAAGTATCATACGTGTTTTACCTGACATTGCTGCATAACCTGTCGCGGTATTAGGTAATTCATCAACTGTAGCTGAAGCTCCGTCGACTTGTGTGAGTGACATGCCCACACCCGTAACAGTATTAGAGGTTAATGGTTGGCAAATATCTAGGATATCATTGCCTCTATCGAAATCTACAACACAACTTTCAGCAGTTGGTGTATACACCCAGCCTGTACCTGTAACATCAGGAACTGAAACAGTCACTGTTGAAGCATCAGCACCATCTATTTCAAGGACAATAGCTTCGCCATTTGCTCCATTTATGCAGGCGTTTCCAGTTAATGCAGTGGCTGTGATTAAATTACCAGAGTTTGGATTTGATGCATCACCAATCGCGTCAAATAACATGTCAGCGTCATCAACATCGCTTATGCCTGCCATTATGCAAGACTCTCCGCTTTTGTTGCCGATAACACCAGTGCCGAATGACACTTGGGTTCCAACAACTGTTGACACGGCTACATCTGGTACAGCTTCTGCTGAAACAACGAATAAATCCGCACTAGCATTAAAGGTAATACCTGTGCCTAATATCAAAGCACCTGCTAGTAGCGTTTTCTTAAATCTTTGTGTTGGTTGCATAGCAACGCTCCTATTTAACAAAGTTACAAAGTTGAGTTAATTGTAAAAGCTTTAAATAGCGGTGTAGCTATGCTCTCAATTAACAATTATTATAACGCTAAAGCTTAGTATTAACCTTAACGACTATCTTGAGTTTATCTTTAGTAAAATAGAGGAAGCCACCGCAAGTTACTAATTGTAAACCAATTAAAACTTGCTGCCCCTACACCACTCTACGTGCAGGGTATTATCTCTCTTACCTACTTATCGGCAGTATGCCATCAAGATTTAATTTTTTTTTAAGAAAAACTGAATGAAACGTTTTTTGATAACAATATCAATTCTTTGAAATTCTCAAGTTGTTGTTATAATTGAATTTTATGTTTGAGCTCTCTGTGCTTTTCTTGCCACTTAGATAATTCCCCAAAACTATAAAAATGGACTGTATTAGGTAACTTCAGACACTTTCATCAACAACTTGCGTTTCATTACTCTAAAACTAACACGATTTTAACTGGTTCGCTCTATAAGTCTATAATGTTGACTAAGCAAATAAACTGACTATTAGCAGCAGTTAAGTTAGGTGTTAGCATAGAATAAATTTGGCAAAACTCACTTCCAATCTGAGTTGATTATATTCTACTGTTTTAATCTTTACCGTATTGGTTGTAATTATCACGTATGCAGTTCATTGCCAAGCTAAGGGAAATTGTTTAAATCTTGATGAGTATGGAGAGAGTTTTTATATCCGAACTAGTAAACCAACCTAAGCTTAACCAGCTACCTAGTCCACCAAATAACTAAAGTAAATCTACAACTACTATATTAGGAAAAAACTTTGATGCTGAGGCTATAACAACTTTAGTTTTATAATTAACTATACGTGTATTTAATACCACACCCCCGCGGTTTCTCAGCATAGTGCCGAGTAACACATAACCGATATTGGCATCGTAGTATAACTTCCCATTGCTCTGTGCAAACTCAAAATCACCTTTGTCGTTAATTTCTAAAGCGCCCATTAATTTTTGATCGCTAACTGGTAGGCCAATTGTTTGCAAATCGTTGATAAAATATTCTGCCAACTGATTACCTAAAGTATTAGAAGACTGTAATGGCGAGTCTAAATATACAAAAGAAGCGACCGCTATAGGGGCGTCAACTTGCATGCCTTGCACATCGTTCTGCAAATCAGCTGCCATTTGTGCTGTGTATTCATTTAACATGTTAAAACGCAAGTCAGTATTTTTAGTCGTATTGGAGTTTGATTCCCTCGTTTTATTCTTAACTAGCATATCTTGGCAACTAGAAAAAACGCCTGCGTCGTCGGCGCATAGCTTTGTGCTCTGATTACTTTTAGGCGTATTATTTTTCGATTGATACAAACCGGAGCAAGCACATAATGCTGTACCTAATATGGCTACACCTACTAATTTTGATATCTTTAACATCTTTTTATTCCATATGAATTCAATTGATTAGCTTTATTTTTAATCGCTAATTACTTATTGAATTAAATCAACTTTGTTAGAGGAATAGCGTTTGGCAAACTTAGTCATTGGCTGATTCTGAAGCGTAGGGGGTTCTTTTGTCTCTGCTGCCAACATTATAATTGGATCCGCCACACTATTTGGTATAAAACTTTGCGCAGAAGCAACCACAGCTTGAGATTTAACTCCTACAATTCGCGCGTTGATCAAATATCCATCGGTATTCTTTAGCATAGTGCCACCGACTATGTAGCGCGCCGGCATCTCACCGCTGAAATCTTCGTAGTCTTTACTAAAGGCAAAGTCGCCTTGTTCTGTGACTCTGATATAACCAGTAGTTTTAAAGTCAATCACGGGGATGCCAAACTTATGGACTTCATGGATCAAGCTTTCGGCTATTTGTATGCCTAACAAATTGGCGTCATTGTAATCACTGTCTAACATCACAAAACTGACTACAGCAACGGGGGTAGTGGAGTTTACGTATTGCAGATTAGCCACTAAGTCTTGCATTAAGCCCCGAACGTAATAATTAATATTATGCTCTTTAGAGTTTTGAAGGCTTTGTTTTAAATTAACGCCAGTAGCGATATCATTTTGTTGTTGAAAATTTTGTTTGAATTGCTTCTGAAAACTCACACTGGAAGCCAAAGGCGAATCATCACTAAGAGCTTGTGAAACATCAGTATCTTGTGTTTGTTCCTGAGTATTGGCTATTTCTTCAGTAGGTGTAAATGCAGCGCAACTACTTAAGGCTAATACTGCCAAGAGACTGAAATTTTTTGCTGCCATGTTGCAGTTCCTCAAATGAGATGTAATGGGCCACTTAGGGCGCTATATACCTAAGCTAAGCAAATAAAGTGCCAAGCAAAAGTTTCTAAAAATCACCAAGTTACAAAGGTTAATATCGGCACGTGTTCAATACACAATTTAGTATGAGTTACGGTATATCTGATTGTGTTTCATGTTTACTTTGGTTGCACTCCACATAGCATCATTTGGCACATAATCTGTAGCGGCTGCGAGCACGATGTTTTCTGGTACTTGAATTAACCTGATGTTGACCATAGTGCTGTTTTCTTGCAGTGTGTAGGTACCTGTCAAAAAATAGTCTGCAGTAATACTCGGAGTGAGTTCATTCACTTGTCTGCTCAACATTTTATCGGCATGTTCGCTAATTTTTATGTTGGGCATGGTTTTATATTCAACGACTTTTAAACCCGCTTGTGTCACGAAAGTCATTAAACTTTCTTGAATCTGTAAACCCAATGCCATTTCGGTAGGCAAAGGCTCGCCGCTGGAATGCATGGTCGGTAATATTGTGCCGATGGCTATGGTGTTGCTGGTGTTAATGAATTGTGAGGTGCTGAGTAGTTGTCTCGCAAGCTTTTCTACATGCCCATGTAGTGAATTTGATGGATGAACGGTTGTGGCGTTGACAATAGCTAAATCATCATTGTTATCGCCCATTAAGTCCGTCATGGCACAGCCAGATACAGAGGCACCCAGTAGGATCATTAAGCATATAATTCGCATAGAGTTCATTTCTTTAGTTAAAGCTTCGATTGTTTCTCAGCAAAAGCAATATAGGTGCCAATAACGGAATTGGCGTATGTTTTGTATCAGCATTAAGTTATTTTTAATAAACTGCGGAAAGAATTAATTTAGAATCATTACACTAGAACAGTGGCTAAATTAGAATTTAGCGAAATATTTTGAGTATCTACGCCCTCTTATTATGTGAATACATTACTTTGGATAAATATGAACTTAATAAACATGTATACATCTTTGCATAAGATGCTGGATAAAAGTGTCGCTTTTGAAGGGATTGCCCCTTTATTGCTAAGGCTTTATTTAGCACCTGTAATGTTACAAGCAGGTTGGAACAAATATCAGAGCTTTGAAAGCATTGTTGACTGGTTTGGTAACGCCGATTATGGACTAGGATTACCTTTTCCTATGGTGATGGCATTTTTAGCCACGGCAACAGAATTGTTAGGTGGGGTCCTACTAATAATAGGTTTAGCTACACGCTGGATATCTATCCCGTTAATGGTGACTATGTTAGTCGCAGTATTTTCAGTGCATTGGCCAAATGGTTGGGCTGCGATAGCTGATGCCAGTAGTTGGATGTCAGATGGCACCATTATGCTTAACGAAGCAGTAATCACTGCACCTGCTAAATTAGCGGCTGCTAAAGATATTTTGCAAGAGCATGGCAATTATGAATGGCTTACATCGAGTGGAAAATTTGTGGTGCTTAATAATGGTATTGAATTTGCGATGACGTATTTTATCATGTTGTTTTCATTGTTTTTCACTGGTGCAGGCAAGTACACCAGTGTCGATTATTTTCTTGCTAAAAAATATTTAGTGAATAACTAAAAAACATCGGCACGTTAGCGTAATTTTGATTAGCATAAGGCAAAATTTGGATTAAAGGATAACTTCATGCAAGCGCTAGATTTATTACTCAACCGTAGCTCGCAACCTCGCTTACATTCTCCGGCTCCTGAAGGTCAAGCGTTAGAAAATATTAAACAAGCCGCATTACGTGCTCCTGATCATGCTTGCTTAACACCCTGGAAGTTTGTGGTTTGCCAAAAACTGGGATTAAAACGTCTAGGGGATATCTTTGAGCAGGCCGCTATTTCTGCAGATAAGAGTGAAAAAGAAATTGAGCGCGCACCTCAATTACCATTGCGCGCGCCTATGGTCATTGTGGTGATAGCCAAATACACTAAACATGACAAAGTGCCATGGGTAGAACAGGTCGCTTCAGCTTCTTGTGCGGTGCATGCTATGCAAATGGCTGCGGTCGCCCAAGGTTTTTCCGGTGTCTGGCGCACCGGTAGTTATGCCCAAGATCCTATCGTAAAACAGGCATTTGATTTATCAGAACAAGATGAAATAGTGGGGTTTCTATATTTAGGCTCGTCGGATATTACACCTTTACCTAAGCCTAAAAGGGATAGCGCAGCGTTTTTCGAAAATTGGGATTAATGGGTAAAAAATAAAAGTATTTGAAGCGCAGGTGACAAGGTGCGAAGCACTCACAGAGAAAAGTAGTTAGATGGTCAAATAGAAACTGGGTTACCACATACCTAAAATATCTAGCCTTTAAACTCCGAATGCTCTTCGATGACTCTTAGTTTGCTGCTTTCTTAACTTGGTTTCTACCCTCATTTTTAGCCGCATAAAGGGCCTGATCGGCTCTTTCCATGATATGACTTAAACTCTCATCATCTCTTTTTTGTGCAACACCAAATGAAGCGGTGATTGGCGGTATTTTTTCTCCAGTACGTTTGCTGCTATAGGGCATTGAGGCGAGTTTAGCTCTAATTCTTTCGGCTATGATCTGTGCTTGTTCAAGATCTAAATGTGGACATAAAAGTGCAAACTCTTCTCCCCCAAGTCGCACCGGAATAACAGGGTCCTGACATTTTTTTTTCAACAATTGACCGATGTATTTAAGGATTTGATCTCCCACTAGGTGACCATGTGTATCATTAAAGGCTTTAAATTTATCTAAATCCATCATGATTAGAGTGATAGTGCCTTGATTGTTTTTATCATTTACAAATTGATTGTAATTCGCCTCGAAGACACGCCTATTGAATAGTCCTGTTAGAGGGTCTGTATTGGCTTCTTTTCTACTATTTTCGAGTTCAGTTTTCAACGTGTTAATTTCAGATTGAGCTGCAGACAGTTGCCCCTGAAATTCTTTATTAGCAGTACATATAGCACTGGCATTGGCACTTAATTTATTCAAAACTGGTGCAATGGCCTCATCTAAACTATGGGTGCTAAGTTCGGTTAGATTCTCCATTAACGCTTGAGAATAGCCGTTTGTTTGTTGGGCATTGTGATCCATTGAATCTGATAGATCATCAACCACATGAGAGAATTGTTTCTGGAAAAGAACTAACTTGTCTCTACTGTCATTATCTAAATGATTGATATGCTCCAAGAATAATGTCTCAGAGACGTCAGGAGGACAGGTGCCGTAACGTTCTACGGTTTTATCTAATTCTGTATTTAATGATGGAAAGATCTTGGAATAGTAGCTATACCACAAAGTGTAATTAAGCGGGTTTGGCACAATATTGTGTTTTACCATCATTGGTATAGCCTGGCGTAAATACCCTGCGGCTTCATCTGAACTGTCTGAAAATTTCATAACTACTCACTGAAAAAAATCTATTTAACAAAAAATGAAAAATTCACGGTCGTTCTATTCTATTGTAAAATAACAATAAATCTATCGACTTTACATTATTAATAAGAAGTATTAATTTTTGTAATAGTTAAAAAGTTGAATATTGTGTTCTGTGATTTAACTACTTTTTACTTTCAGTTCGATGATCAGCGCTTCTTTTTCTATTCCTCTACATCATCTTCTGGCTTCAGTTCTACTCTAGGCTTACGCTTCATAGGCATATCACCAGCGTCTTTACCTTGCATGGTTTTAACGCGGTTAGGTGTGTTTTGAGGTTTTTCTTTTTGAGTCACCTTTTTATTGGTCGATTTTTTGCCTGGCGCTACTTTTGCTTTAGCTGGTTTTAAGCCTTTAAATTTAGCTGTTTGGCCTTCAATTTCGCTAAACTCTATGTCTTGTTGCATAAAACTTTTTATAGCTAAAAAGCTAAACCAATCTTTGGGTCCAACAAAGGAAACTGCTTGGCCTTTGTTGCCTGCGCGGCCTGTTCTACCTACTCTATGTACGTATTCATCGGCTAATTTGGGTAAATCAAAGTTGACTACTAGAGCCACGTTAAGTAAGTCCAAACCGCGAGAAGCGATATCGGTTGTGACTAATATGTGGTGCTGACCTCGTCCGAATTCACTCATAATATTATTACGTTGACCTTGGGTGAGATCCCCACTTAGTGCTGCGGCATGTAATCCTTGCTCTTTAAGCAACACTGTTAACCTTTCAGTGTCAGTGCGAGTGGCTGTGAATACTATAATTTGGCGGTATTCTTGTTGATTGATGATATGGGTTAGGAGTGACTCTTTGTGTGTCACGTGATCAGCTAAGTAAAATTTTTGTTGAATGTCTTTGTGTTCTTCACCAGCCGAACCCACACTGATCCGTTGCGGGCCATTTAAGAGGGTTTGGGTTAACTCATGTAAGGCGGCGCTATCCAAAGTCGCAGAAAACATCATGGATTGGCGCTTACGGTGATCGGCTGCTTGATTGATGAGTCTAAGTTCAGACGCAAAACCTAAGTCTAACATTCGGTCTGCTTCATCTAATATTAATAATTCAAGGCCATTGAGAAATAACGATTTGCCTTTAAGATGATCGGCCACTCGGCCTGCTGTACCTACAATAAATTGTGGATGATGTTTTAGGGCCTTCACTTGGTCGTTAAAGTTTTCACCGCCTAATACTAATGCGGCTTTTAGGGGTTGTTTAGCAATCAACCATTTGAGCTGTAAAAATACTTGTTTAGCTAACTCTCTGGTGGGCGCTAAAATCAATACTCTGGGATCGCGGCGGCTCAAAGGTTGTTTGGTTAACACTCTATGTACCGCTGGTAATAAAAACGCCAGTGTTTTGCCTGAGCCGGTTTTAGAAGAGGCAATTAAGTCTTTACCCATTAACCCGTAAGGTATTGCCTTGCTTTGGATTTCAGTGGGTGTGTCTAGCCCTTTAACTTCAAGGGCTTTTAATAAATTGTGATGTATTGGTAAGTCGGTAAATTGCAAAAGTCATGCTCTAAAAACTGATATGAAATCGATTATACTAGGCTGTTGACAATTGTGTCGGTTTATTTCAAAACATCATTTCAGAAACATTGTCACCAATTACCAATTTACCCGCTGTTTTCGATTGAATTTCTTCAACTGATACGCCTGGTGCGCGTTCAACTAGGTGAAAAGCGCCATCTTTCACTTCAAGTACCGCTAAGTCAGTAATGATTTTATTAATACAATTAACGCCTGTTAGTGGCAATGTGCACTGCTTCAATAGTTTAGAGTTGCCGTGTTTATCTGCGTGAGTCATAGTTACAATAATGTTTTGCGCGCCAGCGACTAAATCCATCGCGCCGCCCATTCCTTTGATCAGTTTGCCGGGGATCATCCAAGATGCAATATTACCAAAACAATCCACTTCGAAGGCGCCAAGTACTGTTAAGTCTACATGACCACCACGGATCATCGCAAAACTCTCTGCCGAACTAAAAATTGATGCGCCTGTAGCAGCGGTTACCGTTTCTTTGCCAGCGTTAATCATATCGGCGTCTACTTGTTCTTCAGTGGGATAGGGTCCCATGCCGAGTAAGCCATTTTCTGATTGCAACATGACTTCGATATCATCAGCCACGTAGTTAGCCGCTAGGGTAGGGATACCAATACCTAAGTTGATATAGTGACCATCACCAAATTCTTGTGCTACTCGCATAGCAATTTGTTCTCTACTTAATGACATAATAATGACCTATTGTTTGCTGCTAGCTGATGAAATGATTTTTCGTTCTATACGTTTTTCAAAGTTGCCTACTATTATTCTGTCGACGTATATACCCGGGGTGTGTATTTCGCTTGGAGACAGTTCTCCAGGCTCTACTATTTCTTCTACTTCTAATACTGTAATTTTACCGGCAGTCGCTGCCATAGGATTAAAATTTTGAGCTGTGTGGCGATAAATACAATTACCATAGCGGTCTGCCTTATAGGCTTTAACAATGGCAAAATCTCCGGTAATTGATTCTTCAAGAATGTAATCGCGGCCATTAAACTTTCTAGACTCTTTGCCTTCACCTACTGGGGTACCAAAACCTGTTGCGGTATAAAATGCGGGGATACCGGCACCGCCAGCGCGCATTTTTTCGGCTAAGGTTCCTTGTGGAGTAAGCTCGACTTCAAGCTCTCCATTTAGCAGTTGTTGTTCAAATAAGGCGTTTTCACCAACGTAAGATGACACCATTTTTTTGATTTGTTTGTCTTCAAGTAACAGCCCAAGCCCAAATCCGTCTACCCCACAATTATTTGATACCACTGTTAGGCCTTTAGTCTGCATTTTTTTGATTTGTGCGATTAAGCCTTCAGGGATCCCGCAAAGGCCAAATCCGCCAGCGATGATTGTCATATTGTCTTGTAAGCCGGCCATTGCCGCTTCGTAACTATCTACTACCTTGTTAAAACCTGCCATGATTTGCTCTCAAGTTAAGTGCCAAAAGATAGTTGTTTATGCATATTTCGAGATTGATGGAATAAACAACAGTCCATAGAGTGTAAAAGATACTTTTAAATAGTAAAATCAAATTAATGTCTGTATTAATAGATTTAATCTATTAATTAATATTGTGAACGGGTAGCACTATGTATAACGTATCTTTTCGTCAACTACAGGTTTTTGTCTGTATTGCACAATCTCACACCTTTGCTCAGGCGGCCGAAAAAATGTGTTTATCCCAGCCGGCCCTATCTTCGGCAATTAAAAAGATGGAATCACAATTGGGAGGGTTGCTATTTTCCCGTACCACTCGAAAAGTGGAATTAAGTCCAGAGGGGCGGCAATTTTTACCGGTAGCAGAGCGACTTATTGATGATTGGCAAGAAGCGTTTTCAGACGTGCATAATTTATTTTCATTAGGCAGAGGTAAATTATCAATTGCCGCTATGCCTTCTTTTGCTGCAGGGTTATTGCCTGGTATTTTACAACAGTTTAAAACGGAGTTTCCCAATATTAAGCTGTCGGTGGCTGATGTGGTCATGGAGACAGTAATCAAAGATGTACAGGCTGGAAGAGCGGAAATTGGTTTTGCATTTGAACATGATAAAATGGATGGTCTTGAGTTCCATCCTATCCTGACAGACAATTTTATTGCGGTACTGCCAGTCAATCATCCCTTGAGTGATAATGAAATTTTGTGTTGGTCGCAACTATCATTGTACCCATTTGTGGCTATGAATAAGGGCTCCGCTATTCGTCAATGGATTGATGCGTTTATGGCGATTAATAATTTGTCGTTAAATATAGTAGTAGAAGCAAGTCAACTCGCTACTTTAGGTCAGTTTGTGAAACATGACTTAGGTGTATCTGTTGTTCCGGCTCTATGCCAAGAACAAATGCTCAGCAAAGACTTAGTTTGCCTGCAGATCCATCAAAGTGGTTTAAGCAAAAGAGTAGGGATCATTCGCCAAAAAAATGGCAATTTGTCGTCGGTGGCGTCTTCATTTTGGCAATGGACAGTGAAAAATATTTCTTATTCTGATTAAACTCAGTTGACGATAGCTGAGTTTATAACCCCATCACCATTTTTTCTTCTCTGCAAAAAGTTCGTCGAGTTCGTTTCTCTCTGATTCTTCCTTTTTCGCCACATCTCGGCTATTCACTGATTTTAGACTAGTTTCAATATTGTTTAGTTGTTCTTCTAACTGAGCTTGTCTAGCGACTATAAATTCATCTGGACTAGGCTGCGCCGCGAGTGCACCTATGGCTTTTTCTAAGCATTGCCGTGCTGAGCCTAATTGATTGTTTTTTATCGCGCTTTCTCCGCGCCTGATCAAGGTGTCGACATTGGCTCGTAACTGCAGTCTCTCAAGAAGTTTATCTTCTACTAAAAATACCCGGCTTTCTATTTTGCCCTTTTTAAATTCTGAACGTAACAGCGCCCGCATCGTTTTAATGCCGCGAATAAATTGAATCACTTGTTTATCGCTTTGTGGTAACTGAAAACTCTCTTCAGAAGGAGGCGGCCTATTCACGTCAATGGTTTTTAAACTGCCTTCAACGTTTTTTATCCTGTCGTTGGCTCCTGTTGTGTTATCGCCTAATTGATTGGCTGCTTTCATTGCCCCTAAAATTCTACGCTGCAAAATAAATATCAATCTTTGAGATATGGGTATTTGTTCTGCAGCTAATAAGGCTGTTTCAGTGTTGTCGATAATCGTTTTGAGTTTAGATAATTCGGCTCTGCGATCGTTCTCAATTTTATTTTTGTGTTGTTGCACCGCGTTCACAATAATGCCTACCAGCACTAACGATACAATCAATACTATTATTATTGTAAATACCATAACTCTTTAATTTTCCCACTCTTGCGGTTCAAAAACCCTAATTATACAAGGGCTAAAACTAGGGTAACGTTAGGATAAAAACGCTACCACCTAACTTACCACCATTTTTTAGTGATATTGTGCCCTTAACCTCTTTTTTGGTGTGTGCTTGGGCAATTAATCGCGCAAAAAATAAACCTAAACCTGTTCTTCCTTGACCAATATCGCAGTGCTGCATGTTAATGCTGTGAGCGTCTAACATGCTTTGTGGGTAGCCTGGACCGTCATCCTCTACCTTAAATATTAATTTATCATTTTCTGTGTAGACACTTAGCAGTATCTTTTGTTGGCTATAGCGCATCGAATTTATTAAAACGTCATTTAACAAAATGCCAATTAAATCTGAATCTAGGTACCATACTAAATCGGCAGATTGGTTAACTTCTAAAATCATATTTTTATGACTTAAGTAACTTTCATTTGTTGCCAGTAGATCTTCTATCACATCTTCTATGTGATGTTCGTCAATATTAAGGGGCAAACTGTCTAGTCCCGCTCGGTACAATGAAAGTAATTGTACTAACCCGGTATTCAGTCTTGCTGCTTCATAATGGGCCGATGCCAAATGTTCTCGAGATTTAGGGTCTGTTTCTTTTAGACTTTGCCCTAAATTTTCTATCGACTGCATTAACAAGCACAAAGAGTTTTTCATGTCATGTACGGCAGAGCCTAATACAGTGGAAAAATCGATTAATTCATCTTCTTTAGGCATTGCCCATTCCTATTGCGTAAATTAACAGTAAAAACATAGAGTTGAACGTGAAAAAAGACAGTTCGATACTTGCATCTTATCAGACCTTTTTAATGATTTGATATTTGATTTCGTCGTTGATTTAGCTTTTTAAGTGGATTCGATTTGATATAACTAGAACATTATTTTAAAAAAAAATGGAATTCACCTTGTTAAAGTTATATAACGTTTTAATATATAAAAACTCCCTAGGTTAACAAGCAAGGCTAAGACATGAAATTACAGCAACTCCGATATATTGTTGAGGTACTCAACAATAATTTAAACGTCTCGGCTACAGCAGAAAGCTTGTACACCTCACAACCTGGGATCAGTAAACAAGTGCGTATGTTAGAAGATGAGCTAGGTGTACAAATTTTTGGCCGTAGTGGCAAACATCTTACTCATGTGACTGAAGCTGGCCAAGATGTCATCAATATTTCCCGCGAAATATTAGCTAAAGTAGAAAGCATTAAAGCTGTATCACGTGAGCACACTCTGCCTGATCAAGGTAAGTTGAATATTGCCACCACTCACACTCAAGCTAGGTACGCCTTGCCAGAAGTGATTAAAGGCTTTATGAACAAGTATTCAAAAGTCTCATTACATATGCATCAAGGTACACCTTCACAAATTAGTGATCTCGCTGCAAAGGGCGAAGCTGATTTTGCTATTGCTACTGAGTCGTTGCATTTATATAACGACTTAGTGATGTTGCCTTGTTATCACTGGAATCGCAGTATCATTGTTAACCGTGATCATCCCTTAGCGAAAAAGACCAGCCTTACCATAGAAGATATTGCTGAGTACAACTTAGTCACTTATGTGTTTGGTTTTACTGGACGCTCTTCGTTAGATCAAGCCTTTAGCAGCGCAGGTATTGAGCCTAAAATTGTGTTTACTGCCACAGACGCTGACGTGATTAAAACTTATGTAAGGCTTGGCGTTGGCGTTGGCGTGATAGCTTCAATGGCGATTGACGACAAACTAGATTCTGATTTAGTTAAAATCGACGCGAGTCATTTGTTTGAATACAGCACCACTAAGATTGGCTTTAGAAAAGGCTCATTCTTACGCAGCTACATGTATGAATTTATCGAACGTTTTGCGCCGCATCTCACCAAAACAGTAGTAGAAAAAGCCATGATGTTGAAAAACAACGACGAAGTAGAAAAAATGTTCAAAGGCCTGACGTTGCCGGTTAGATAAAAGCAACTACGAGGTAAGAGCAACTTCGAGCTAAAGATCAAAAAAGCGGTGTCATTTGTTAGAGTGACGCCGTTTTTTTTACCCGAATAGTGAACCCCAAAATACTTTGCAAAGCGCAAAGCGCAAAGCGCAAAACGCAAAGCGCAAAGCGCAAAGCGCAAAGCCTAAAACGTCCGTATGTCCACCATGTCATCCTCTTCTTTGAGAATCGGCTGTTTCCGCGTCTACTAAAACTAAAAAAAATCACCACAGAGGACACAGAGAGCACAGAGAAAAGCAAAAATATAGGAGCAGCTTCGTCGAAAAAATCGAAGCTAAAAATCTTAATAATTAATTCGTCTTAACATTCTGTTCCTCTGCGTAGCGAAGCGCTCGGCGCCCGACGCTCTGTGTTCTTTGTGGTGGAATATCTTTTTGCTCGTAGCGTTAATCTTCCCTCAACACTCAATAATATTTACTGCTAAACCGCCCCTGGCGGTTTCTTTGTACTTAGACTTCATATCGTTGCCCGTTTCCCACATGGTTTTGATTACTTTGTCTAAAGAAACCTTGTGTTGCCCTGTGCCCCGTAAAGCCAGTCGTGAGGCATTAATTGCCTTAATCGCCCCCATAGCATTGCGTTCAATACAAGGTACTTGCACCAGTCCACCTACTGGGTCGCAGGTTAACCCTAAATTATGCTCCATACCTATTTCAGCAGCATTTTCAACTGCATCTACTGACCCTCCAACTATTTCGGTTAGCGCGCCTGCGGCCATTGAACATGCTACGCCCACTTCACCTTGGCAGCCTACTTCGGCGCCAGAAATAGAAGCATTCTTTTTATATAAAATACCAATAGCCGCTGCGGTTAATAAATATCGACTGACTGTGTCTTCGTCTACTGGCTTCACAAATTTATCGTAATAACATAACACCGCGGGAATAATGCCAGCTGCGCCATTCGTTGGCGCCGTGACCACAGTGCCGCCGCCAGCGTTTTCTTCGTTGACTGCCAAAGCAAATAAATTAACCCAATCCATGGCGACCATAGGATCGGCATTTTTTTCGTTTTGTAAGCGGTTATATAAGCCCGGAGCACGGCGCATGACCTTTAAACCACCGGGTAAAATCCCTTCACTTTGAATGCCTGTTTGCACACTTTTGTACATCACTTGCCATATGTGCCAGAGTTTTTTGATTATTTGTTCTTTAGGTTGAAAAACTTGTTCGTTTTTCATCATGATTGAGCTAATACGCATCCCTTGCTCGTTACACAATTCTAGTAATTGTTTAGCGCTGGAAAAATTAAAAGGAACAGCTTGTTCCTCGTGAATAAGTGCGGCAACCTTTCGATCTGCAAAATCTTGCTCGCGAATAATAAATCCGCCTCCAATTGAAAAATAGGTTTGTGAGGTAAGCACCGTGTTATTTTTCATTGCGTGTAAAGTCATGCCATTTGGATGCTGACTGAGGGATTTGCGACGATGAAAAATAATGGCGTTTTGATCAGGAAATTTGATTAACTTTTTAGCATCCAAATTAAGATGTTGTGAGTTTTTTACTTGTTCGAGTAGTCCATCAACTAAGGAACTATCGATTGATTCAGGGGCATAACCCAATAAACCCAAAATGACAGCTTTACCTGTACCGTGACCTTTACCGGTTTGTCCCAAGGAGCCAAACAGCTCTACTTGAACCTCATCGGTAGTATCGAAAAAACCTTGCTCTGATAATTCCCCACAAAACGCCTTGGCTGCCCGCATTGGACCAACAGTATGCGAGCTTGAGGGGCCAATACCTATACTGAACATATCAAAAACACTGATCATTTTGTACGATCCACCACAATATTCAAAAAGTAATTGTGCTAGTTAATTTCAGCGAGAACAATAGCTAAGGTGTTTAGGGCAAAGTGTACAGTGTAAAGATTGCTGTATACTTTTAAGTTGATCTGATGAGTCGTCTAAAAATGATTCGACAAATTGCGCACAAAAGCCGCCGTGGCACCCCAAATGTTGTGTTCTTTCCATGGGATAAAATAAATTGGAAACTGCCCATTATTACGTTTTACCCAATGAATTAAATGATTATTTTGATCCAATAGATAACTTAAAGGCACTTCGAAGGTACTGTCTACTTCATTTTTATCTAATGTTAATTGGGTTGGTGCAGAGATAAAACCCACATAAGGCAGCACTTCATAACGACTCACGGTGCGATACAAAGGCAAGTTACCAATAATCTCTACTTTGTTAGGTGGTAAACCGACTTCTTCGTGGGTTTCACGCAAAGCCGTTTCCACTAAAGAGTTGTCTGTTAGTTCTTGTTTGCCGCCAGGAAAACTTATTTGACCAGCATGATGTTTTAGGTGAGTTGCTCTGACTGTAAACAGCACAGTCAATTCGTTAGTGTATTCTAATATTGGTAATAATACTGCCGCAGGTTTACCAGGTGTTCTCAGAGGAAAGTCAGCCTCACTATTGACCTGCTTAGCATGATGAAAACGGGTGATAAATTGTGCTTTATCCATCAGTCTTCATCCGTGTTGCTTCAATATTGGCGCGTGAGTCAATACAGGTAATATTTTAGAGACTTTATCCAAGCATTCCTGATATTCATCTTTAGCGTTAGAGTCGAGTACTATGCCGCCGCCTGCCCAGCAATGAATAGTTGGCTGCTGATGTGTACGTTCGCACAATAAAGTACGTATACAAATATTGGTGTCCATATCGCCAAACACCCCTAGATACCCAATACTGCCACAGTAGATATTGCGGTTGTTGGGCTCTAACTCGTCGATAATTTGCATCGCGCGAATTTTAGGGGCGCCGGTAATAGAACCGCCAGGAAAGGCACCTTGTAACAAATCCATAGGACTACTGCTTGTTTTTAGTTTGCCGGTGACAGTGCTTACAAGATGGTGGACCGCAGCAAAACTTTCCAACTTAAATAAATCAGGCACATTAACACTGCCAGGTTGGCAATGTTTGCTTAGGTCGTTACGCAATAAATCAACTATCATCAAGTTTTCTGCCTGATCTTTCTCTGAGCTTAGTAATGAAGTAATTTGCTGTCTATCTTGTTTAGTATTTTTACAACGAGGTCTAGTGCCTTTAATAGGTTTGGTTTGCACCATACGATCTTTTACAGATAAAAAGCGTTCAGGTGAAATACTCATTACCACACCCTCTTTGAGGCGGATAAATGCCGAGAAGGGCGCCTGATTTGCCACTCGTAAGTCTTGGTAAGCTTGCCATTCGTCACCCATGTAATGAGCTGAAAAACGTTGCGCTAAGTTTATTTGGTAACAATCACCAGCCTTTAAGTAAGCCAAAACCCTAGACAGTTTTTGAGTGTATTGACCTTGACTCATATTAGCTTGCCATTGACTGGTTAAATTAAACGCAGAGATTGCCTGCTCACTTCCACTTAATTTCTGAATATCCTTAATAGATGGGTGACGATAGTGCTCTAAATAGCATAGATAAAATTGCTGATTATGATTGTCTTTAATAAGGCTCCACCCATAAATGCCAACAGCCATGTCGGGTGTAGAATATTCATCAGCATTTTTATTTGGCAAACGTTCAAATCGTTTACCTAAATCATAACCAAACAAACCTAGCGCTCCTACCAGAAAGGGTAAATTAATCTTGTCTGTAACATTAACTTGGTCCTTTGGCATGTATTGGTCTAGTAGACTTTGCACTAAGGTTAAAGGGTTGAGGTTACTTTCTTGGCTTTGATTGGTTTCTTGCTGCCACACATGGCTAGTACTGCCTTTAGTGGTAATAGTGGCTATAGGATCGGCTACCATTATGTCAAATCGGCCGTCCTTGTGCTGGCTGTTAGCTGAGTCTAAAAACATCGCCCAAGGTTTATCAGCAAAGTGGGAAAAGATGTCTGCCATTGCATAGTGACTTGGTAAATTAAGGGGACTGACCCTTAATGGGTAAGTATGGTTGTTCATGGTGACTACTTCTATGTACCTTTAAATTGAGCTGATGGATGACTAACTAGTGCTGCCGAATTGTCGTGGAGCAATTTTCGTGTTCAGGTTATCATATCTAACAGTAAAAACTTAACCCAGAAAATTTAAGAGGCAACTATGGCAGTTATCCGTCAGCAAGATTTTATAGATAGTATTGAAGAGTCTTTGCAGTTTATTTCCTATTATCATCCCCTCGATTACATTAAAGCTGTCGAAAAAGCGTACAACAAGGAACAAAGTCAGGCGGCAAAAGATGCCATGGCACAGATTCTGATCAATTCGCGTATGTCTGCTGAAGGGAAGCGACCACTGTGTCAAGACACGGGTATAGTGACCTGTTTTGTGAAAATTGGTATGGCCGTGCAATGGGATAAAACCGATTTAACTGTGCAACAAATGGTTGATGAAGGTACGCGTCGTGCTTACTTGAATCCGGATAATCCTTTAAGAGCATCAATTGTTGCGGACCCAGCTGGAAAAAGAGTCAACACTAAAGACAACACCCCTGCAGTAGTGCATATAGATACTGTGCCAGGTGGCGAGATTGAAATCATGATTGCAGCCAAAGGTGGCGGCTCTGAAAACAAATCCAAAATGGTAATGTTAAACCCCAGTGATGACATAGCTGATTGGGTGGTTAAAACCTTACCTACTATGGGAGCCGGTTGGTGTCCACCTGGGATGTTGGGCATAGGTATAGGTGGAACTGCTGAAAAAGCCGCGGTTTTAGCCAAAGAAAGTTTAATGGACCCAGTTGATATACAAGAATTGATGGACAGGGGGGCAGAAACAACAGAAGAAAAATTACGTTTAGATATATTTAAAAAAGTGAATGATTTAGGTATTGGGGCACAGGGATTAGGCGGGTTAACCACAGTTGTGGATATCAAGATTAAATCTATGCCAACTCATGCTGCCTCTAAACCTGTGGCGATGATCCCGAATTGTGCAGCGACTCGTCATGCACATTTTCATTTAGACGGTTCTGGACCGGCGGAATTTACCCCTCCTAAATTGGAAGATTGGCCAAAAGTAACCTGGGAAGTAGGTGAGGGCACTCGTCGAGTAGATTTAAACACTGTAACTAAAGAAGACATCCAAGACTGGAAAGTAGGTGAAACGGTATTGTTGTCTGGTAAAATGTTGACTGGACGGGATGCTGCGCACAAACGTATTCAAACCATGTTAGACAATGGCGAAGGTTTACCAGAGGGTGTGGATTTTGATAATAAATTTATTTATTACGTTGGCCCAGTAGACGCTGTTGGTGATGAAGCTGTGGGGCCTGCGGGACCCACTACGGCGACACGTATGGACAAGTTTACAGACATGATGTTAGAACAAACCGGCATCAGTGGCATGATTGGTAAAGCCGAACGAGGCCCAGCAACAGTAGAAAGTATTGCTAAACACAAGTCTGTGTATTTAATGGCCGTGGGCGGTGCCGCATATTTAGTGTCTAAAGCGATTAAAAAAGCGCGAGTCGTGGCGTTTGAAGATTTAGGTATGGAAGCTATCTATGAATTTGATGTAGTGGATATGCCCGTTACTGTTGCAGTAGACAGCACTGGAGCCAATGCCCATGAAACAGGTCCGGCTATTTGGAAAATCAAAATAGCTGAAATGGAAAAATAAACATCTAATCATAAATTGAGGCGGTAAATTACAGTGATAATTTACCGCCTTTTTTATTCGCAGGTGCCTTAGATAACAAAAAGAGTAGAACACACCATTATGAGTCAATTTAACGACCCTATATTATTATCTATTTTTATCGGTTTATTTTTATTAGGAGGCTTACTCGGGGGCTTAATTGCTGCCATTAGAGCCAGTCAAAGTGCCCAGAAAACCATTGCGCAAAATAATTTACTGGCAACTCAACAAGAAACCCAATTAAGAGATCAACTTGCTCAACAAGATTTGACTATAAAAACCTTCACTTCTGAGCAACGCACTGCCCAACAAGAACAAATGCTCACCCAAAATAAATTGGGCCAATTGACACAAAGAGTACAAAGGATTGCTGAGTTAGAAATAGAGAAAAACTACTGGCAGCAACAACATCAACAAAGTAATAAGCAAGCCAGTGAATTGCGCACCCAATTGGAGTCACAATCAGCACGTTTTGAACAAGAACAAATTGCCAGTCAGGATAAATTGCAGTTGCTTGAAGCCGCCGAAAAGCGGTTACAAGAGCAGTTCGAGAATCTCGCCAACAAAATTTTTGAACAGAAACAAGAAAAATTTAGCCAATCCAGTAAAGCTGGTTTGGACTCGATTTTATTACCGTTAAAAGAGCAGATTGAGGGCTTCAAAAAACAAGTTACAGATCAATATGTCAAGGAAGGACAGGAACGAGCCTCCCTTAAAACTGAAATTTTAGGCTTAAAAGAGCTGAATCAGCAAATTACTCACGATGCGGCCGCTTTAACGAAAGCCTTAAAAGGTGACAATAAAGCCCAAGGGAATTGGGGGGAAGTGGTATTAGAAAGAGTGTTGAAAGAATCTGGCTTACGAGAGGGGCACGAGTTTGAAACCCAAGTCGCATTAAAAAATGAACATGGCAAAAGTTACCAGCCAGATGTGGTAGTGCATTTACCTAACGACAAAGACATAGTGATTGACTCTAAAGTGTCTCTCGCAGCTTACGAACGCTATTTTAATGAGCATGATGATGAGTTAGCACGCGGTGTGCACTTAAAAGAACATGTAAATTCCTTGCGCAACCATATAAGAGAATTGGGTAGAAAAGATTATCAAGACTTAAAAGGCATTCGCACTTTAGATTATGTGCTGATGTTTATTCCTATAGAGTCAGCTTTTTTACTTGCTGCTGACCAAGCGCCAGAATTAATGAAATTGGCTTTTGATAATAATATTATGTTGGTAAGTCCCACTAACTTACTGGTGGCTCTGCGAACTATCAATAACATTTGGCAATACGAATATCAGAATCAAAACGCTCAGAAAATTGCTGATAACGCCGCGAAACTATATGACAAGTTCCACGGATTTATGGTGGATATGGATAAAATAGGAAAAGCCATAGATTCGAGTCAGAAAAGTTATGAGGGCGCTATGAACAAATTATCTTCAGGTAAAGGTAATCTTGTTAGACAAGTAGAGCAGTTCCGGAAACTAGGTGTTCAAAGCAATAAAAAATTAGATGGTAATTTACTGGATAATGCTGAAGTCGAAGATGAGCAAAATTAGTAAAAGGCTATGCAACAGTGAGTTGAATAAGATAAAAGATTAACGCAATGAAACGCTGTTCTTTGTGATTTATATTTTATTTGTCTTCACGCAAAAAAAACGGCCTCAAAAGAGGCCATTTTTAAAAAGGTGAGCAG